>Ga0315334_10002101_pt1 | contig 12401 bp, 11 predicted proteins | sample M150034915metaG_FD_205555 | JGI IMG/M metagenome (GOLD analysis project Ga0315334, IMG submission 205555) | Ammonia-oxidizing marine archaeal communities from Monterey Bay, California, United States - M1 500m 34915 | ecosystem: Environmental > Aquatic > Marine > Intertidal zone | place: USA... | reverse complement strand
CTTGTAGGTATTGTGAGAGATTCTGGTTTTACTATGTTTTCAATGGGTGAAGGAGCAAGCTCATTATTGGCAACAGCAATCGATACTTTAATTGGGAATTGTAGTGCTTGCGATGTCTTGCCATCGAGCCCCACGTATCGAGTCATAGTGGGATCATCTAAAACTTCAAAAAAAGTGTACTCCTGTGTAACATCTTTAGTTTTCTCTCTAAGAAACTTGGGCTTAACCGCGCTTATTTTTTTTAAAGCAACCTTCTTTTTCTGGATTCCATTTATTAAATCAACATCTGAAAAATGCAATCCTACCACGGAGGCTACCAAAAGAATCATTACAAGGAAGAGTCTCATAAATCAATAGCACCTGTTATTGACAGAGAAGGCTAGCAGGCTGATAAAACTTATCAAAACGTCAGACCAAGAAGCCTTAAGACAAAGGAGGTCACATTTTTTCAGGAGTTGAAATTCCCATCAGCTCAAAACCATTTCGAATAGCAATTCTTAGCGCATCCAGCAAATATAATCTCGCCAATGTAAGTGCTTTGTCATCAGAAATAACCCGATGTCGACTGTAATAACCATGAAACCGAGAAACCAGGTCGAGCAGGTAATGCGATATCCGATGCACTTCCATAGCCCGAGCACTTTTCACCACTATCTCCGGAAAAGCAAGAATCGCACGAATAATAGAATACTCTTCCTCTTCCGTTAAAAGAGAGAGATCAATATCACTAGAACTGTTCCACACCATACCACTTTCTTCAGCGGTGCGAAAGATACTACATATTCTGGCATACGCATATTGAATATAAAAAACCGGGTTTTCCGAGGTTTCTTTTTTCGCCAGTTCCAGATCAAAATCCAAGTGCGTATCAGAACTACGCATTAGAAAATTATATCTCACGGCATCGACTCCAACCTCTTTCACCACATCCGCCAGTGTTACAAACTCACCAGACCGCGTGGACATAGATACTTTTTTTCCTGAGCGTAAAAGGCTAACAAATTGAATTAATAGAATCTTAAATATCTTCTTGTCATACCCCATGGCCTGCAACACCGCCTCCATTCGGGGCACATATCCGTGGTGATCAGCACCCATCAGGTTGACGATTTTTTTAAACCCACGGTTGATCTTATTTTGATGATAAGCAATATCTGAACAAAAATAAGTTTTCTCTCCTGTTTTCTTCACGATGACCCTGTCCTTGTCATCATCGAAAGCTGAAGACTTCAGCCAAACAGCGCCATCTTTCTCATAGATATGACCTTCGCCTTTCAACCAGTCAATTGCCTTCTCGACAGAATTATCATCATAAAGAGATTGCTCGCTAAACCAGTTGTCAAAAGTAATACGAAATTCGGAGAGATCTTTATCAATTCCTTTTAAAATATTATCCTTAGTAAATTTCCTAAAAAAAGGAAGGCACTCCTCCTCGGACTTGGTTGAAAACTCATTCCCTCTCTGATCAATAATTTCCTGAGCAATATCTTTAATGTATTCGCCACAGTAATGGTCATCAGGGAACTCGATCACATCTCCTAGTAATTCTCGATATCGTAGCCATGTAGACCGGCCCAAACAGTTCATCTGGTTTCCCACATCATTGATGTAGTACTCAGTACTCAAATCATAACCAGCCTTTTTTAGAATCCGCCCCAAAGCATCTCCAACCGCAGCGCCTCTTCCATGCCCTACATGCAAGGGACCCGTAGGGTTCGCACTGACAAACTCGATCATGACTTTGGTGCCCTGTCCGAAATCAGATTGACCAAAGTTATCACCTTGTTTAACTGCATTCCTCAACCGCTCCAGAAAAAATCCATTAGACATTTTCAAGTTAATAAATCCAGGGCCGGCAATTTCTACTTTACTCAAATCACCATTTTCAAGGTACCTAGCAACACATTCCGCTATTAATCTGGGGTTCTTGCGCTCCCTCTTTGCCATGGTCATGGCAACATTGGTTGAGAAATCCCCGATTTTTTCATCTTTGGGTTTTTCCACCACAATATCTGGAAATGGGGAAAGCTCCAGTTCTCCAGCTTGTTGCGCTTTTTCTAAGGCCTCATGAACAATTATTTTTATCGCGGTTTTCATTCAGTTTTAATCGTGAAAAATAGGGTCTAAGAACAATAAATGACAGGAAAACATAAGGATCGATGTTAAATCCAGGTAGGCAACCGGGTTAGCTGTTGCGGCTTTGCAAAATTTCTTTTTCCATTTCCTCTTCCAAAGTTTTTTTATCCGCGCGGAACTTTTTTTCCAACTCTGCTTTTACAGTTTCAAGCTCTTCAGGAGGAACCTGATCGTGCAATTTGCTGATTTTATCCAAATGCATTACATCCTGGTCCGCAATCCTGGCCCCATAATTACTACGAATTTCGGCAATTTCCTTTTTTTGTTTTTTAGTCAGTTTTTTTTGATTTTTCAGCTCTGGAACCAACTTATTTGAGCGTTCCAAACTCAATTCTAAAGCGCTTTTTAAACCAGACATTTTTTCCCTCAAAAAGATTAACTACTTCAGTATAAAGTAATTACAAATTAGACTCAATAGACATATCATGTAAGCCCACACTAATTCCAATGATAATGAGAACGTGTTTAGAAGGTTATTGACGGGCAAATAAAATAGGTCGAAAATTTGAAAATTTAAAAATATGCGTCTGCAAAATAATGTCGTCTTGGGTGAGGGTTTTGTCTAACCAGTTAACCCACCAAATTCCCTTAACTTTTATATAATTAAAACGTGTAACCTCAACATATTTCTGTCCTTTTACGTCGAAACGAGAACGGCTCTCTGAGATCGCAAATTTTCCATCCAATTTTAAATAGCTCATCTCTCCCTGCACATTTTTCGGGGAGACAGATTGCTGAAACCGCACTTTTCTAATAACATATTTTTTGGAATCGATAAGAAGCTTATAATTCTGGCTAGAGTCCAATACGGGTTTTAACTTAAGCATAAGTTTGTCCCCTGCCATTTTTAGAACTCGACCTTTAAAATTTGAAAATTTTTGCCGCAAGGTTAAAGGAATAATTAGTTCTCGGTATGGATAAATATGATGAATCAATTCCCGAAAACGCTCTCCTTCCTGAGTCTCCGCCAAACTGAAACTTCCAAGTCCGTCATCAGAATTGGCATCCCAGGAAAATACCAAGTCAGGGTTACGTAGAAACTTTCCTGAACCGGAAGCCACATCCAATTGCTGCCATTTAACCTGAGCAGAAAAACTTTTTAACTTTTGAGACTGAGGATAATAATAGTTTTGATCCAGTTTCGATAACACTGAACGGAAGGATTGTCCCCAGGCAGGTCTAATAAACAAGCAGACTAAAACCAGAACAAAAAGAAAAGGGCTTCTAAAATTAAACATCAGGTAGATGGCACTTAATTTTATCGCAGGGACAAACGGTCTGTTGGCAAATCATCATTCTTCAAAGATAAAAATAAATTCTTAGAGTCGTGGCTATCCCAGGCTCTAGCGCCTGACGCATAACCTCGGATATTGCCATTGCCATCAATTAGGTAGCTAGTAGGTAAGCTCATGACATGATATTGTTTTCTAACTTTCTGGTTCTGGTCTAGAAGCACCCCGAACGTCAGGTTACTGTCCTTAACGTATTTCCGAACCCGGTCCTCGTTCCACCGGTCAATGGAGACAGCTAAAACCTCTAATCCATCACCCTGAAGTGAAGAATAAAGGCTTTGCATGGAAGCCATTTCTTCTCTACAGGCTGCACACCAAGTGGCCCAAAAATTAAGCAAAATAACTTTCCCTCGAAAGTCAGAAAGGGTGACCGATTGCCCTTTCAAGTCTTTCGCCACAAAATCGGGCGCAGGTTTGGAAATTTTTGGTGGCACTACACCCATCTTTTCAAAGGAAGAATGCTCCGCATAACAAAGTGTCGAGGCTGATATCAGAAACATTAAGCAAAGCAGCCAGATCGGTTTATTCATTAGTTTCATAAAATTTTCCTCACCTTGCATTCCTATATAGATATTCTTGGATCAGTTTCTTTTCGTGAGGTAAAAATTTAATGCCCTTTTCCAGCATAAATTTTTCCATCATGACCAGAAAACCTTCCCATTGTTCCGGAGTATGCCGTTTAGGCCCTGGCAATCCATGGCATTTAGTACATCGTTCCTTGAACAGCTTAGCGCCAGGACTCTCCGGCTCTGGGATCGTTTGCGTCCCAGCGCAAGCTATTAAAAGTAAAGACATCAAAATTATCACCAATGCCTTTTCATCAAAAACCATTTCTAAAACCCCAGTTCCTTCGGCGGATTGAAGCCTTTATAACGCCGGCTCTTCTTCGTTGGAACTTCCATGTAATAAGTAAACTGAAGCATCCAGTTATCCCTCATTTGAGGACCATTCAAATCTTGATACACCGGCAATGAAGCCGTCAGCTCCATAATATGCATGGGGATATGCTGATACTGAACCCCCAAACTAATGCCCACCTTATGCCCACCATAATTATGAGGATCAAAAAGTGGACTTGAGAAGTTATTTGTTACAACATTACCCTTATGTCCATGCCCTAACACTCTGCCGTTATAGGCTTCCCTACTAAACTTTCCCTCCCAAGAACCATTTAACTGGGTATGTACTACCCATTTATCATGAACCTGTTTCATAGCATAGAAGTCATAAAAAAACTCTTGACCCCGATGATATCCCTGCTCATTATCGTGAACATGAGCCTTTAACTTGGTGTTAATTCCCCACCAGAATGGGTCTCGGGAGCCCTGATAAGTCAGTCCAACAATAGGGTCTAATGTTCCGCTACCCAACTGCATCTTGTAGGGAAGAATAGTTCCATTTACACCTGACACCGTACTATTGGTAAACTTCCTCTCAATATTTCCTGTGGGAATTGATAACCCAAATATCGTTGATAACTGAGCAGTAGGGACTAAATGGTCATCCGCATACAAACGGTATTTCCCAAGTAATGTTATGTCACCTATACCATCTGACTCCATTGTGAAATTACTACCCATAGACGGCTTAACTTCCATCGGCATTGTATTCTTGGTGTAATTGGTCATCGCCATTACAGCAAAATTATCCGAGAATGAGTAAGCACCGCCTACCATTGTCATATGCTTCTGCATGGAACGAGGAACCGAAGGAAAAGTAGTCCCGTTTGCCATTCCTACCAAATTTGTACTCAAAATATCATTGGTACCATCTCGGAGAGGACCCATCTCCATAAACATCTGACTGACCTTGAACCGGTACTCATGAGTTTCTGGAATACCGCCCCCAAAAATATTGAGCGGCATATTACCCCCGCAGTGAGCACAACACAGGCCTATATAGGCCTGGGATAAACCTGACCAAGCCAACATAACTACATTAAGAATAATTATAAGTACTTTTTTTCTAAACATGGACACCCCGCAAAACTATAAATTAAAATAATTGGATAATAAAAAGAAGGGTGACAGGGAAAACAGAACTATTAATCTCATGCACATAAAAAGTGCAGTACTAATTCTTTATCAACCTGTCAATGTTTAGGAAAACCGGGGAGGATGATCGATAGACCGAGAAAGCTTGTTTTGCTCTTTGTACACAAGCACAGCTTTCTCCCATGTAAATAGGTTTGGAATACCACTAGCGTACGTTAGTTTGTTGGAAAAATCTTTTATGGAGGATGCGCTGGATGAATTTGCCGACCCCGATTTGGGTTTACAATCTGAGCGGAATTCTTGCTGTTCCCTTTTTCCACCCTCGCTCTGATGAGGACAAACAATATTGTGCTGGTGTTTATTTAAAATACAATGTACGGGTTTCTCTTCATTAGTTTTATTAAAAGGGGAAATCACATCGGACTGATCATGGTTCTGGTGAAAGGATGACCCCGCTTGAGCAATGGAAGAAAGAAGAACAACAAATACCAATAGAATTAACTGGAACAAACTAAATTTAAACCGACAACTCATAAATCGCACACAAGCTTTAAATTAAAAATATTTTTATTTGAAAAAAGCGTATCCACCAGAGACTATCCCATTATTAACAATAAATCAAGGTGCAAGAAAGAATGACTCACCCCTATTCCTCAAGGATTTTTCTTGAAAACGTTAGAAATCATCGATTTTAATTTTGGTGATAGGGTAGAACTACATTTTGTGCAATCAAGTAAAAAGGTGAATTGTAAATACCTCTTACAAATCAAGTAAACTATCGAGTATGATACTCACATTGATTACAAACTTGTTATTGATAAACTAGCTCTAGCATTGACTGACCACTTGGGTGATTCTAACGACATGATTTAGATGACCTGCAGCAATTGTTTCATCTCTGCCACAATCCCAGCCCCAACATGCAAATGTCCTATTTGATAGATTCTCAAGCTTTGCACATCCTAAAAACTTTAGGGCATTCAAACAGAAATGCCCCTACCCCATCCAAAATATAGTTTGTTCTACAAAACATTCTTATCCAACATTCCTACTTATACCGCTAGTCCAAGTTAGATCTTTTTAGCCTTTAGAGACAAAGTTTTCTGTCCGATTTGTTTGAAGACAACCTTTTGAGGGAAACCAATAAGCTGGTCAAAAGAAACCAGTCTTAATGGTCTCATAATATAAAAATACTCAATTACTTTTTATTTATTCTGTTGAATTTCTCTCTAGGGTTTGTTTTATTAAAATCTGTTTGTTACTCTGAGTCCCAATATGAAAACGCCAAAACAAGAACCTCTTTTAAAAGAATTAAGAAACTATCTCAGCCACTTAAAGGACATCGGGTATACAGAGATTCCCTGCGGAACAGAATTGTTTAGTAAATCGAAAAACTTAGAAACACACTCTTCCCAACCGAAAAGCGATATGACAGCTAAAAGATCTTTGACTGCAGTTCAAAAAGAGTTAGGCGACTGCACCCGCTGTAAACTTTCAGAGGGAAGGAAAAATATCGTTTTTGGATCAGGCAACCCTAATGCCGACCTTGTTTTCGTAGGGGAAGGGCCGGGTGCTGATGAGGACGAGTCGGGATTTCCGTTTGTAGGTCGAGCAGGAAAAAAATTAACAGAAATTATTGAGAAGGGAATGGGCCTTAATCGGGAAAATGATACCTATATTTGCAATATAGTAAAATGCCGCCCCCCGGGCAATCGCGATCCCGAAGCTGAAGAAATAGCTGCCTGCAAACCTTTCCTAATTCAACAGCTAAGAGCTATCAAACCTAAGGTCATCGTCGCATTAGGGAAACCCGCATCCTCCACTTTACTAGGAAGAGCCGTGCTTATCACCAAAGAAAGAGGCACTTGGCATGAATACGAAGGAATCAAATTAATGCTTACCCTGCACCCGTCCTATCTTATCCGGTTCTATACCTTGGAGAATCGAAGAGCTGTTCATGAAGATATGAAGAAAGTTTTGAATGAGCTTAACAAATAAATTAGATACAAAATAAGAAAGGTTAACGAAACCACCTCTTCAAATCAAATACCCCACTTTAGGATGGTATCAATTCGAAGACCATTAGAAAGAACAGCGGATAATTAGTTATTTTTGTTTTGGGTTATTGACAATAAAACCACCCATTAAAGCATTTTTTGTATGTACGATACCAGCTGATCAGCGCTCACTGCAGGTGCCCGAGCATTCAGAATCCCACTTTGGTCAACAATTAGCACGGTGGGCATATCTCTTTGCAAGTAGGACTGATAGACTCCTTTCACAGGGTCAATCAAATAAGGGAATTGTAATTTTTCCGGAAACTTACTGAGATATCTGGCAACGGCCTCTTTAGAGTCTCCATTTGTATTGATCCCTAGTATCACCACCTCGTCTTTACCTAATTTTTCCCTAACCTTATTAAATTCCATGGCCTGGTTCATACATGGAACACAAATGTGGAACATCCCTATCAAAACCACTTTACCCTTGAAGTCGGATAAACTTACATGATTCCCCTCCATGGACTTTAAGGAAAACTCAGGAGCCTGTTCTCCTGGGGAAGGGGCACCTGCAAAAGCAGGAACGACACCCAAAAAAACAACAAAAAGTAAAAAGAATATTTTTCGCATTACATGCTCCATTCGTATGGAATATTTAATAAGAAAACCTGCTCTAACAGGATGGCACGTCTAGCAACTTAGCCTATTTTAAATCAAGATAAACCTATTTAAAATGATTTTCAAGCAAACAGGAAACAACGCCTTTCAGAGGCCAAAACTCCCCCTTGACTTGACAAGAATTTTATACTAAAAATAGGACAACCCTTTAATTCTCTTGGGTTTTAAGCTTAAACGAGGGTGTTATCCTCAAGACAAAGGTTCTTGTCTAACATAGGGTTTACCCTTAACAAACAAGTCTCTGGATTGCCAAATTTTCAATGAATTATATTTTTTGTTGATGGTTGTTTTCTTGAGTTAATAATTTACATTAAGAGTATGATTGTAAATTGCTGTATCAAAAAAATATCCAGCCAATTACTCAAAAAAATCTAAAAAAACGGATTGTTCTCTTCCGAGCTACTAACTTTTGATACAAAGGGTTTATAGAATGAAAAAAGCCTTACTCCACTGCAAGTTGTTTCTTACCATTATTACCTTGCTGGCATTTTCCCACCCAGTTTTGGCATACCAGGAAATCGATGTGCAGAATGGGGGGACAGTTCAGGGACAGGCAAAAATGTTTGGCGAAATGCCCTTTCCTCGCCACTACCATCTAATTTTATTTCCAAACATAGATATGTGCGCAGAAGTGGATACCGATGAAGAAATGAATCGGGTTCTAGATGATTTTAAAATTTCAGCGGATGGTGGGCTAAAAGATGTGGTCATCACCTTCAGTCATGTGGAAGCAGGAAAGCCTTTTAATAAACAACCAATACTAATCACTTCTGAAGACTGCAAATTTTTCCCAGATGTCAATGTTATCAGGCAAGGGGAAACCTTTGAGGTAGATAACCTTGATGCAGTTATGCACAATAGTCAAGTCTATCAGAAGGAACGAGGGAAAATTCTATTAAACATCCCCATCCCCGCTGAGGAAGTTTCGGATGGAGAGGTGAACTTTAAAAAGAAATACAAGATCATGCAGATGATTTGTGGAATGCATGAGTTCATGCAAACCTGGGGTTACCGCATACAAAACCCCTATTACTTTATTACTGACCTGGATGGGAATTTCAATATTGGAGATATCCCTCCAGGAGAATATGAGGTAACGGCTTGGCATTATTTGATGAAACCTCAAAAAAGAAAAATAAAAATTGTTGCAGGGGAAACCATCGACCTGAAGTTTAATTTTGACGCAGACAAGGTTGTTCGCCCCTTCTACGAAACTATTAAATCAGGAAGAATTAAAAAAGATGCAGTGTACCCAGGTACCGCCAAAGGAAGGGAGTTGGGACGCTAGTTTGAAATTGTTGACGAAACCCAGCACTCTCTTCTGGAGTGCTTTTCGCATATCATTTTTTTATATTTTAACTACATTCCTGTTTTCTCCTGCATGGGGGTTCACCCCACCACCATCTGAAGATGTTCCCAAAATATTTATCCTTAAAGGCAAGGAGATCGCCTTTAAGGATCTAACTAACCCTTTCAAAAAAGATCCTGAAATTATTAAGGCGGGTGGAGTTTTATACACAAAGCATTGTTTCTTATGTCACGGTGATTTGCTAGATGGCAACGGACTATTTGGAAAAAGTTTTTTTCCACCCCCAGCAAATTTCACCCGTCTCGACTCAATCCTCTCCCGACCTCAGGGATATACCTTCTGGCGTATTATGAAAGGGGGGCAAGGACTCCCGGAAAAATATGAACCGTGGAACTCTGCCATGCCGGCCTGGGAAAAAACTTTGAGTAAAAAAGACGTTTGGAAAATTATTTCCTATATCTATAAAACCGCGGGGCAATGGCATGCCAAACCTGGGAAACAGAAACCACCTTCTCTCGAACAAGGAAAGCAGGTTTACCTCGAAAAATGCGCCTACTGTCATGGTGAAGAAGGCAAAGGGGATGGCCCCTCAGCCGATTACTCAATGCCACAACCCAGAAATTTGACTAAAGGTCATATTAAAATTCGCTCCACACCCTTTGGGAAAATCCCAACCGATGAGGATTTATTCAATACCATCACTAACGGTATGCGTGGCACCACCATGCCGGGCTGGAAACACCTCCCTGAAAATAACCGAAAGAGCTTGGTAATCTATATTAAATCCCTATCGAAAAAATTTAAGAAATTTATAAAAAGAGGAAAAACACACAAAATTATCAAGATAGGAGAGCCACCTGCCTTGTCTCCCAAAAGCCTTACTCAAGGGAAAGAACTGTTTCTGGCTAATTGCTCTGGATGCCATGGTGTTGAAGGGCGGGGAGACGGAGTAACCACCCAACGTATTATAGATTATTCATCCAGTGCCATCTGGCCCAGAAACCTGAGTCAGCCCTGGACCTTCCGCAGAGGAAGCTCCAGGAAGGACATCTATAAAACGTTACGCACTGGCTTTTCTACAACGGCAATGCCTAAATTTTCTCCAAGAATATTTAACGATGAACAAATTTGGGATATCGTCAATTTTGTAAGCACACTGCCATCACGAATCAAAACTGAAAGCCTCATACATGCCAAAAAGGTGGAGGGTCCAATTTCAGAGGATTTCAACGCTCCTACTTGGAAAGATGCGCAAGCCAGCTTTATTCCTCTAGGCGGTCAGCTCCAGAAAAGACCCAAATCCTATTTCCCGACCGTTCGTAACTTAACTATTCGAGCAGCACATAATGGTAAAGAAGTTGCCTTATATATCCACTGGGATGACCCTTCGCTCGACCCAACATTAAAAAAACATGCAGAGGTTGAACAGTCCCCAACGCCACCTCTCCCAGAATACCTTAAGGAACAGGAACCCAACAAATCGACGTTGGAACCGATCATTCCAGAATATCCAGACGCTATTGCAATTCAATTCCCTGTCAGCCTTGATTCACAAAAACCCTATTTTCTAAACGGTGATGCAAATCACCCCGTGAATTTATGGAAATGGACGACCATAACGAACAAGGCCATCGAGATGAACGCCAAGGGATTAGAAAACTGGACCACGCAAAAAGAATCGGCAGTCCACTCTAAGGCCACCTTTAAGTTCGGCAGATATTCTTTGATATTAAGAAGGTCATTAAAGGGGGGTGACAAGGATATCAAGTTTAATACGGGGAGGCCCATTCCCATCGCCTTCAATGTTTGGGACGGCTATCATGACGAGACCGGTAACAAAAAATCCATCTCAAGCTGGTTTACCCTATGGTTGGATGAATAACCCTCTAGCAAAGGGCGCGAATCGCAAAAACTCTTTCAAGGGGTCAAAACTCTTTACTCAACAGAGAAGTTTCTATCCACTACCCCATACCAAGTGGGAAAGAAAATGTCAGTTTCGGTCGGGTAAACTATCAAATTTATTCCCTTTATTGCCCGGAAAACTTTTGTCATAAAGCCAACCCGTATAATATACCGTAACCATCATATCCTCAACACCTCCTCATCCGTTCCTATAAGAACATCAATTTTCTTTAGTTTTAAGGGGATAGTATCTGCATATGGCGAGGGAGACAAACCCTGAAATGCAGGTAAGGTTAGAAACATAAGAAAAAAAATATGCCCATGATGCTCAAACAAAATAATTTTTTAAATAGACATGTTTACCTCATAAAAAAAATAAAAACTGGCTTTAACCCCCAACCCAAAACCTTCATTTAAAACAAATTCATTTAGCCCGTCAATCAAATTTCAATTCGTCTACTTTGATACCCAGGTTATCGAAGATCAGCCCTCTTTATTCAAAGGGTCAAAACCTAACAAAAAAGTAACCAGATTGAAACATCATCACAGCGGTAAGGTAATATCTAAATTCGACTTAGATTTATGTAATTAAATATATCAACCGAAAATATTATCACGTGTCAATTTATACAAGAAAGGTTCACTCGAAATAATCCAACAAGGCAGGAATTCAATCATATTAAGGTAAGAGCTTTATCACAAGCCGAGACAAATGATTGCAACCGTAGAATAGGAATGACAAACGACCGGAAAGTTCCGGGCAAAAAAAAACAGCACCGGAACAAAAGTCCCGATGCTGCAATTTAAATACTTCTCTTACTTTGCAGCTAACGTGAAATCAGCTTTGACTTCACCAGCAGCTACTGTTATTTCCTGGGTCGTCTCACCCACATAAGGCTGCCATGCGGTCACTTTATATTTACCGGCAGGAATCCCATCAATTTTGAAAGATCCATCAGCTCCTGTAATCGCATAGTAAGGATTCCATACAATGCGAGCATCGGCTTCCATGAAATTATGTTGGTCGCACTGCAAAAAGAAATGACTATCTTTCTTTGGCTTCAGGCGACCAATATTTTTCGTCACTTCC
>Ga0315334_10002100_pt1 | contig 12402 bp, 8 predicted proteins | sample M150034915metaG_FD_205555 | JGI IMG/M metagenome (GOLD analysis project Ga0315334, IMG submission 205555) | Ammonia-oxidizing marine archaeal communities from Monterey Bay, California, United States - M1 500m 34915 | ecosystem: Environmental > Aquatic > Marine > Intertidal zone | place: USA... | reverse complement strand
TTTATGTTCAAATTTCCGGACGCCTTCCTGCAATCGTTTTACAAGAAAATCCGGCAACAGTTGGTGCAGGCGCACCGAGGTCAGTCCAGGGTGATAGCTGCAAGGAGGCAAATCCGAGGATAGGCGCCCTTCCAGGAAATCGGTGACGCGCTGAGCCGGCGCCCGCTGCTGACCACCGCCGGCTTGAAACGACATATGCTCTAACTCTTTTTGAAAAACTACGCCCGCTAAGGCCCCGTGCTCCTGATAAGGCGCGAGATCGTCAGGCTCCACGGAGACCACGATGCCCGAATTGGCATATGGGGAATCGCGACGCGACAGGCTCATGCCGTTGACCACCACTTCGTCAGAGTCAGTTGCTGCCGGAATAATAAATCCACCGGGACACATACAAAAGGAGAACACACCACGCCCTTGCACCGTTTCTGCCAATCTATAACTGGCTGCGGGCAACCGGGGATCCCGTTTCGTCATATGATATTGAATACGATCAATCAAGGGCTGGGGATGCTCAATACGCAGGCCCATGGCAAAGGATTTGGCCTCCATGTCAATGCCATAGCGTTGCAACAATTCGAAAATATCCCGAGCCGAATGCCCGGAAGCCAGAATAACAGCTTGTCCTTCAAATCGGTTTCCAGTCGCCGAAACTACCCCTTTAATGCGTCGTTGCCGGTCCAAAATCAAATCAGTGACACGATTTTCAAACCATATTTCTCCACCCGCGTCAAGAATACTTTCCCTCATAGCTACGACCACCTCGGGCAATTTGTTTGAACCGATATGCGGATGAGTGTCAACCAGAATGTCGGGATGCGCGCCGTGTGCGATCAAGGTACGTAAGACGGCTTCCACATTTCCGCGTTTGGTGGCGCGCGTGTATAGTTTCCCATCCGAAAACGTGCCGGCGCCCCCTTCGCCAAAACAATAATTGCTATCAGGATTAACCAGGCCTTTACGCTGGATCGCCGCGAGGTCCCTGCGACGTGGTCTGACCTTTTTACCACGTTCGACGATAATAGGTTTTATACCACGTTCGATCAACGTCAACGCCGCAAACATACCGGCAGGACCGCTTCCAACGATCACGGCCTTACGCATCGAAGAAATTTGGGCATAGTTTTTGGTGATGGGCATTTCAGAGGGGGCCGGTTCATCCCAGAATACGTCGAATTTCAGATGCACCCGAATGGCTTTTTTTCTGGCATCTATCGATCGCCGAATCAACTTCACTGCCGTAATAAGTTGGGGGGAGATGTTCAATTGTTCTGCCAGCAGTTTGCGTTGTATTGAAGGATCTTCAGCCTGATCCAAACTCAGTCTTAATTCCAGGGTGGCCTTCACATTTCACTCGCAATTTACTGGTTTCCAAGATTCGAAATTGAGCTTCAACATTGTAACGGAGACCCTGATATATCGGTCTCGGCCCTGAATGGCAACCTACCAGGCTGCCTGGATGTCAATTATCTCCTGAGGCGTCGAGTAGCTGCCGGCGATATGGGCCGCAAGCCACTCCGCATCGTCCCGCCGCGGGAGCGACAGGACCGGCTCACCCTTACAGCTCAAGCGGTAAAGCAGTCGGGCGTCGTCGATCGAGCTGATATTCGATTTGATCGGCGGCGAGTTGTGCAGGGTCATAAAATTGTCCCAGATCGTCACGTCGCCCGGCGTGTGTAGATGGTCGTAGCGAAATGACTCCTGCAGCACGTGCGATTCTAAGCGGTCCAGGAATGTGCGTGATTCCTCCATCGTCATCCCGTCCACCTCGACCGCCGGCCGCACCCCGGGCCGCGACGCCCAGATCGGGCTGTGGAAAGACTTGATCCCCGAACGCGGGTTGGTGCGCACTAGAGGCGCGATCCAACCCGCGTCTTCCTCATTCAACCGCCGCCGCAGTTGAACGCGTTCTAGCGCTGCCTGCTCCTCGGACGGCAACGCTGAAAAAGCCGCCGCTGTATCGGAAAAACTCGTCTCACCGTTTAACGGCAGCCGCATGCGCCGCTGCATCAGCGTGTCGTCAGCGCACGCGTAATACGGATTGGAGACCTCACCGCCCGGGTCCTGTACCCAGTTTCCCCCCGGGGCTTCGCGTGCGGTCGGCATACTGTGGGCAAGAAACATGGACACGTATATCGGTAACGGTTCGTACTCAATATCCGTATGCCACGAGCCGCCGGCACCCACCCGGGCTTCCTTCGCTTCCGGCTTTCCTCTGAAATTGGACACGACCAGCACCGTCGGCGACTTATGGGGCAGGCACTGCAAACGGCCGGGGAAGGTCGTGTCGACAGCGGCCGCCTGCCGTTTTTCGTATGGGATCAGCTCGATCGGACCGTCGCTGGCCCCGTCCTCCTGCGCCGGCTTGCCCCCACGCATGAAATTATTCGGGTGCGGAATGGGCGCCCCCCAGTGGTTGGCGAATCGCTCGAAGTGGGCGAGGGAAAACCGGGCCAGATCCTGGCCGGCGATGCACACAATCCGAAACCGGCTCAATGCGTCGAGCAGAAAACCTGTCTGCCCCTCACTCAACGGCCGGCACAGGTCGATACCGGTGAAGCGCACCCCGGCTCCACTTTGGGCCAAAGGGCTTTCCCTATGTGCGTTGACGCCAAATAACTCCTGTAGTCGCTGATCCAGATGCATATTTTCTGATTCATGGATCATAACTATCCCTATTTAATATAGTCCTACCGGAGGGCTCGAGCCTCTATTCTTCAACGGGCCCGATCTGTCATTGTCATTCCTGCGCTTTGTCGTGACGACAGGCAAGTTATCGACCCAACTCGTGTCGTGGTCGAGCGCTTCAACCAAATTGCTATCTATGCCCCCTCGCAAAATCAGAAAGCCCTAAATATCGAAAAGGATTTTTCTTCATTGGCTACTTTATGCATGTTGAATCCTACAGCTGAAAATGCGAATATTATCGTTCTTATGACGGCCGCAACCATTTATTGAGAAAGGCCAGGCTTTTTTCCATCCGTATCTCGTGCCCACCTTCGTGCAGGTCGATCTCTATGCGCGCCTCCAGCCCGAGTTTCCCGTAGTGAGCACAGGTCTCCTCGTACTCTTGCAGCATCTGCGGCCACCAGGCGATCCCGTCCGCCTTACCCTGCTCTACCAGCATTGGTCGTGGACAGATCAGTGACGCCAGGTCACTGTCGGTGAATTCCCTTAACCATCCGGGTATCCAGATGTGTTCCTCATCGACAGACAGAAAGCAGGAATAGCGCGGGTCATCCACCGCCATCTTATGTCGCCGGTGATTGAACCAGGCACAGACCACCACCGCCTTGATCCGCTCTTCCAACGGCGTGGTGAACATCGTATACGCGCCACCCAGACTGATGCCGTACATCGCTGTGCGCCCCACGTCTATCTCCGTCCTGGTCTCCAGATAGTCGAGCAGACGCTGCGTCCGATAAATTTCCAGGCCCCAGAGGGTCCTGCCCAACAATTTGCATAGCCTCTCCAGGCGTGCACGCGGTGGCGCCTCGGTGACATTCATCGGGGCCATCACTGCAAACCCCTCCTCGACCAACCGTCGACCGTATCCTTTGTAGATATCCGATGGATCGTCCAGACCAAAGACCCGCTCCGGCGAAGAACCGATGCCATGCTGGGCTATGACCAGGGGGACCGGCTCCCGGCATCTTTTAGGCAAAGCCAGAATACCACGCCCCTTCAGGTCGCCGAGGAGTCCAACACCGACCCACCAGGCGGTAAATTTTTCATCTTCGTACCAAGGTTCAAGAGTCGCATTCAGGGCTGTGCCGTCTCCTTCAAAAAGACCGACCGCCTCACGCCAGCGCTGACGATTTGGTTCAACCGAACGGGCAAACGATTCGATGGATGTGTAGTCCCGATGCCAGTATTTTTCCTGTCGAGACGCATAGGCAAGTACTTCGTTGCGTAGAAAATCCTCAGCCTCGTTGCGTAGCAGATGCTGACGGTCTTTTACCCATCGGCTTATGACCTCCCCGGACTGCTGATAGGGATCACGATTTTCAGGCATGGTAGTACATCCTGGTGTCACAGCATCCGGCAATCAGAGATTTTATGTATGGGGTTTTGTATGGACGGCACGTCAGGGTATTGGTGGTTATATTTTCATAGATCATTCGTCCGATTCCATAATCAAATGTACAGTCAGATGTGTATTCAACTGTCCAAGAGTGATCGGTTTCGTGAGGTAATCCGCCGCCCCGGATTCAACGGCCGCCCTTCCGATTTCTTCATCCATTTCGGCGGTAACCATGATTACGGGGATCTCCGGATGCAGGTCTTTGATCTTTTTCAAAACCTCAATACCATTCATCCCCGGCATCCATATGTCCAGAAGCACCAAGTGCGGGCGGAATAGCTCGAGCTGAGCAAGCGCCAGAGGACCGGTTTCCGCCACGGCGACTTCATGTCCCAACCTCGTTCAAAACGCAGAAAAAATACCCCTTATACTCTCTTCGTCATCTACAACCATGATCCTGGCGATACGACCCTCCCTGCCGGATAAAACCTGTGGATCCCCGCTTAAAACCTGCGGGGATAGCTACCTTTTTACTTTTGCCGTGTACGAACCTATTTTTGTCGTGTATTTATGCTATTCTAAATAAACATATTAATTCAAAATAATGCAAGATACAATACAACCCATGTCAGAAATCTTCCACTATTTTCATCACCAGCTGTTCCTGCTCAACACACAGTAGTCCGGGAAACTGTGGATGAGGAACCCATCCCAGGGGCATCCCATCAAGACGATACCGATCCGCCTTGACACTTCCATTAAAACAACCTAATTTTCAAGAGATCTGATGACCAATCCGATCACCATTTTACTTGCATGGTCTGATTTTGACCTTTTCAATCACCAAATCACCAAATCACCATTCATAATGCCCCTCCCCACCCGATATGCTAAAGTTAAAGCCTTTGTGACGGTCCTGTTCGTCCTCCTGCTCGGGACACCTTATTATCTGGTCCGGGTATATACGTCCTCTGAAAGTTCCGTCCCATCCGACCGGTATGGGTTTTATTTATCGGATGTCACCGAACAGATGCAGGTCAATTTCATCCATCAAAAACCGCGGTTCGATCCGAAGTTGAACAACATCATGCCTCATATCGCGGCACTCGGCGCCTCCGTGGCGATCACGGATATGGACAACGACGGTTGGCAGGATATTTATGTCACCAGCAGTCGCCAGGGTGCGGCGAATGCGTTATATATCAACCGGCAGAACGGTACCTTTGAAAATATAGCTGATTCTATCGGTCTGGCCGCCGTTAACGAACCGGGCACCGGCGTTTCTATGGGATCGATCTGGGGAGATTATGATAACGACGGATATGAAGATGTGTTTATCTATCAATGGGGGTTCCAGCGACTCTTTCATAATAATGGGGACCGGACCTTTACCGATGTTACCGAAGCCTCGGGCCTACGCCGATGGATGAATGCCACATGCGCCGTCTGGTTGGATGCTGATCGGGATGGCCTTCTTGACCTGTATATCGGCGGGTATTTTTCCGAGGCGCATAATCTATGGCAGGTCGCCACCACGCGTATTATGCAGGAAAGTTTTGAATACGCGGAGAACGGCGGACATAATTACCTGTTTCTGAACAGGGGTGGTGGACGTTTTGAAGACATGACCCAGGCTTATCAGGCTGACTGTACCCGGTGGACCATGTCAGTCGGTGCGGTGGATCTCAACGGGGATGGCTGGCAGGATCTGTATCTGGCTAATGACTATGGTCCAGAGGTACTATTAATCAACCAGAAAGGCCAGCGGTTTGAGCAGCTGGTCGGTACGACGTTGGAAGAAACCTCGAAAAGCGGTATGAACGTCGCGTTCGGTGACCTGTTCAACGACGGGAAACATGATGTATATATCACCAACATATCCAAACGCGGATATTTATTCCAGGGCAACAACCTGCGCCGCAATCTGTTGGACGAAACCGGTCAGATGCTCAACATCGCCGATGGAGAAACATCGGATGCGGGATGGGCCTGGGGCGCGCAGTTCGGTGATCTCAACAACGACGGCCATACGGATCTATTCGTAACCAACGGATTTGTCTCCGCCGATCCGGACGAAGACTACTGGTATGAAATGTCCAGGGTAGCGATGGGTAATAACAACATTTTCCAGGATGTTGAAAACTGGGCGCTGATGGGCGATCAGAGCCTCTCGGGTTATGAACGTTCCCGGTTATACCTCAACGACGGCGCCGGCCGTATGTTTGATGTGGCGGAAGCGGTCGGGATCACAGATCGTTATGATGGCCGGGGAGTCGCATTCGTTGATCTGATGAATCGCGGGGTGCTGGACCTTGTCGTCGCCAGTCAGAACGCCCCATTGAAAATCTATAAAAACACCCTCACGACGGACCATGCCTGGGTGGCGTTTGAACTCGTGGGGGTCGACAGCAACGCACGCGCTGTGGGCGCCGAGGTATGCGTCTATTGGAACGGCCAGCAACAAGTTCAAGTGGTCACCGGCGGTAGCGGTTTCGCCAGCCAGAGTCAACGACGGTTGCATTTCGGTCTGGGGGATTCACAACGGATTGACCGGGTCGAAATCCGCTGGCCGAATGGAAAAACGCAGGCGTTAAAGGGGCTTGCGTTGAATACACTTCATAGAATCACAGAAGCTACGAATCGGTGAGCCGACGAAACGACGAAGCTACGATACGATTTTTTCTTTTTGATTCGTAGCTTCGTCGTTTCGTAGCATTCCTGCCTTTAACAAATTATACCATGAGTGATTTCAACACCGCAGCCACTAAACCAACGCAAGCAAAACGGCCGTTCCAGATCGATCCGCGGTATCTGTCTTCGGGATTGATTACCCTGATCCTGATTTTTGGGCAGGTCTATGTCGGTTTCCTGCATGACCTGTCTCAACCGCTTACGGCGATCGGCATCGCGCTCATTGTTGAACTTACGCTCGGACGTTTGCTCCTCGGGGTATGGGTAAATCCCGCGAGTGCCTATATCACCGGCATCAGTTGCGGAATTCTGCTGCGATCCTTATTTATGTGGCCCTATGTCATTGCCGCTGCGCTCGCCATCATGTCGAAAAATGTAATGCGGTTTAAAGGGCGGCACATCTGGAATCCTTCTAATTTCGGTCTTTGTGTTGTGCTCTTTACCGCCCCCGAAGCAGTCACCTCGTTAAGCGAGCAATGGGGCAACGATCTCTGGGCGATGGGAATCATCTGGGTGCTGGGATCTCTGGTTCTAATACGGGCCAAACGGTTTCATGTGGCCTTTACCTATGCCGCCTCATTTATCGCCTTTTCCCTGATCAGGGCCTGGATTACCGGCAACCCCTTTCTTTCAGAGGTCGCACCCATTACCGGCCCCATGTATCAACTGATGACCTTTTTTATGATCACCGACCCGGCTACGTCTGTCAGCAGTCGAAACGGGCGTATCCTGGCCACCTTTCTGATCGCGTTGACGGAAATGATCTTACGGTTGCTGGAAGTGGTTAATGCGCCGCTGTTTGCTTTGTTCCTGATCGGACCGGCGGCTATGGTAGTGGATTTGTATGTAGGGCGGGGTAGGCGGTAGTCGGGCAGAAAAAATTTGTTGATTTGTTGATTAAAAACTGAAACAAGCTAACCCCGGAGAGCTTGCATCGTGTCCGCAGGCCACATGCCATCAGTCAACTGGACAGGTCGGTGGACAGTTAGTGGCAGGCATTTCAATCACCAAACCACCAAATTGGGTAGGGGGGCAGTGGGAGGTCGGCCGGTTGGCCATAGATTGCCGTTTATTCCACAGATTCCGGCTCGAAATCTATAAATTTCGGCTTTGTATAGGGGAGATGGGTTCTGCCGCGTACGAGAATCTGTTCGGCGTTTCCACCGCCCCATTCGGTGTATGCCCGGGCATTGGCATAGTGGCACACATACGCCCGGCGAAAACGGTCCTTTGACTCGTTACGGCGTGAACGGTGCAGTAGATGGCCGTGGAAGAAAACGACTTCGCCGCCTTTCGCGGATCCCAGAATCTCCCGATCGTTGTCAACGCCCTGCACTTCGGTCAGACCTTCCTTAAAATCCTCCGTATTTTCCGGCTGTTCGATATCCTTATAAATGGGTTCGTGGTTGGAACCCGGAATAAATCCCATACACCCGTTTTCTTCGTCTGCATCATCAATAGCAATCCAGGCGCCACATAAAGTATCCGGCGCTGTTTTAATGTAATGGGAATCCTGGTGATATGCCTGCCCCGACTGCCCCGGCGGTTTCAGGAACAACATCGATTGCATGGCCATCACATCGGGGCCGATAAGCACCTCAAGGACGTCCAGGACCCGCGCGTGCAATAAAAATCGTTCATGGATTTCCAGATGTTTATGAAATTGGATGAAACGGAAATACTTGTCTTCCATCTCTTGAGGGGTGTTACCATCCGTTTGGTGTTTCGCATCGACGTGACTCAGGTCTATCTTATTGCACGCTAGGTCCATGCTATGGCGATCCAGTTCGGCTAATTCCTCCTCATTAATCAGATCAGCGACCCTAAGATAGCCGTTCTGTCCGAAGAAACGCCGCTGTTCAATGCCGACCTGGTATTTTTCTCGCATACATTATTCCGTGTAATTATGAATTATAATGGCTTATTCTGTTTTTAAATCACCAAGTATCTGCTGCGAAGCCAGTTTGCCCGGGCCGCCGATCACACAACCCCCCGGATGGGTTCCGGAACCACACTGATAATACCCCTTAATAGGCGTGCGATATTGATTCCATCCCGGCGCCGGCCGGAAGAAATACATCTGGGGAGCAAGGAACTCGCCGGCAAAAATGTTGCCTTCACTCAACCCCACCGTCCGTTCAATATCCAGGGGCGTGACCACCTCACGATGAAGGATCAGATCACTGAAATTTGGGAAAAAGGATTCCATGGTCTTCTGCACCGTATCACCCAGATTGTCCCTTTCAATGTCCCAGGTGCTATCCTTCAGCGTGTACGGGCAATACTGTACAAAACAGGACATGATATGTTTACCCGGCGGCGTCATATCCGGGTCCAGTGTGGATTGGATGCAGGCATCGATATAGGGACGTCGGCTGAAATCGCCGTACTTGGCTTCGTCGAACGCCCGCTCAATATAATCTGTTGAAGGACCGATATTGAGAAAGCCGCGATAGATATCTTTCCGTCCCGGTAAAGCCGGATATTCCGGTAAATCATCCAGGGCGAAGTTGACCTTGGCCGAAACGCCCTGAAACTTATAGTTCCGGATGCCATCCACCAGGTCCGTGGGCAGTTCACGGGGTTCGACCAGCTGCAGAAAGGTACGGCGAGGATCAAGGGCGCTGACTACGATATCCGCATAGATTTCATCCCCGTTTTCCAAAGCGACTCCAATGGCTTCTCCATTCTTTGTGATGACGTTTGACACCCCCGCATTCAGGGTGATCTCGGCGCCGAAGGATCGGGCGGACCGAGCCAGGACCTGCGTGAATCCGCCGTTGCCGCCCTTATGAAAACCCCAGTCTCCAAAGGCGCCGTCCACCTCCCCCATTTTGTGGAACAACAACACCAGACCGGAACCTTGCGAACGAGGTCCTACCTTGCTGCCGATAATACTGCTGGAAGAAAACAGCCCTTTGATGATATCTGACTCAAAATAGTCGTCCAGAATTTCCGCTGCGCTGCCAGTGAGAAAACGGGTCAACATGTGCAATGTTTTCGGTTCGATACCACGCAAATGGCTTCCTACCGCAGCCAACCTGGCGACCTCTTCCGGTTCTTCGCTGAACAGATTCGGTGGAATCTGGTCGAATAAGGGTTTCACCGCCTGGCAGACCTTATTAACCATGGTTTTGTAATCGTCATAGGCTTCGGCGTCTTTTTTGGAATGCCGGGCAATGGCGTGGTAGTTGGCATGGTGATCGGTACCCAGATAGAGGTAATCGCCGTTTTCCATAGGGGCGAGCGTGGTGGGCATGTTGAGGACCATCAGACCATGCTTTACCAGATCCAGATCCTGTATAATATCCGGTCTTAGTAAACTCAGGGCATACGAAAACGTGGTAAAATTGAAGCCGGGATACAATTCCTCAGTAATGGCGGCGCCGCCGACCAGATGGCGGCGTTCTATAATCAGGGTTTTGAGGCCGCCTTTTGCTAAATAAGCGCCGTTCACCAGGCCGTTGTGTCCCCCACCTATGATGAGGGCATCAAATTTTTTCTCAGTTGTTGGCATAGCATGACCTTCGGTTCATTAAATGTGTTCGGTTTTTCGTGCGGGATTGAAGAACGGCATTTTGACGACCTTTGCCCTGACAGTCCGTGGTCGATTGTTGACCATCAGTTCCGCCAGAACTTTAGTACCGATCGCTGCCATGGCCGGTTCAACTTTTGCCATGGCAATATGCTTTTTTAAAATGGTCGAAAACATAAAGCTGGTGGTATGACCGATCCATACTCCGTCGTCGTTGTAAATGGACATGGCCTCTTCGATCGGCGTATGATCCTTAGGGGCGATCATGCCCAGATCGTTGTACATTTTTTCATAGGATTGCCAGTCCACTTCCAGGCCGACCAGTTTCCAGCGGGATGACTTTTCCGCTATTTCCTTTTCTATGGCCTGTCGGCCGATAAAGGCCCGGTCGTCCTTTTTGAGCTTGCGGAACATCCATCCGAACCCGAGTTCAATGGGACTGGAACGCTGCTCGTCTGTCCAGGCGTGCCGTGCTGTGCGGTATTCGATATCAATAAGGGCCAGGCCGGCATCGATACGGGCCATATGGAGGACCTTCTGACCGAAGGGCGTGATGTTGTATCCGTCGCCGGCTTCCATGATGGCATCCCAGATTGTGACGCCATCCTCCTCGCCGACCCAGACCTCGTAGCCGAGATCTCCGGTGTAGCCTGTACGGGAGACAATGACGGGCTTTTCCGCTATTTTCGTCCGGATAAGATCGAAATACTTGAGTTTGCGAACGGCTTCGCTCAGTTGTCCGAGAACGTCTAGGGCGTGCGGCCCTTGCAGGGCCAGAATACCGTATTCCTCTGAGATGTCCGTAATCGTGACCTTATCATATCCAATTAAATGGCTGAAATAGCCAAGGTTAGGTTCAGCAGCGGTAAGCCAGTATTCATCTTCCGCGATATGAAGAGCCACGCCATCTTCTAAGATCCATCCCTTGTCGTTACACCAGATCGTGTACTGAGCATGACCGGGCGGGCAAATACGTATATCCCGAGCTAAAACACCGCTTAAAAACTTAGTAGCATCAGGGCCTTTAACACGGTATTTGAAAAGGGGAGAGGTATCGAACAGGCCGACACCATTACGGATGGCGTAATATTCAAAGGTGTCGGAGTATTGATATTTCTGAGCGACCAGATAACCTGCCCAATGTTCCCAGAGCATCGTCTGGTTGAGAGGCCCTGTTCGCGGATAAAACGGGGTTGTTTTGACCATGAACGTTCCTAAAATTGGTTAATCGACGCCACTCAGAGTTACGGCTTACAAGACACACCGGCCTGGTGGATGAATGAAGTATAACCGGATCATGGTTCCTGTTTGCGTAATCACCGATGATATATATTAACGCGGGTTATGGAGAAAGACAAGAACGGATTACTGAGGCTGTCTATGAAAAGCTCACTTTTTATCTCTACATGTTTTGGTTGTCTTCCTCGCGAAGGCGGGGATCCATTCTATTATAGATGTCCAATTTTCCGATCAATCGGAAAATTCAAATTGATCTCCCCTACAACCTTTAATCTGCACGCTTATGCACCGCTGCCATCACATCAATGAAAAATATAACAGGCACAAGTTGTTATATTACAGCGAATTAGAATATAACAACTTGCGACCAGCCATGTGACCTGTATCTTTTTTATTAATGATAACCGTTATTAAATGGAAGATGATTAAACACGGCGAACTCAGCCAATGAAGGATAACAAGGCGAAAAGTGCAACTCCTGACTAGGTTTTTTTAAAAATCTCACGCATAGCGAACTCTAACAACCAAGACACCACCAAAGGCCACAATCATACCACCGTTTGAGGAAATAAGTCCATGGAACTCACGGGTTATGAGATATTGCATTGCGGCGCACGCTTATGAGTGCCCATTTAGCATTGAAAAGTCACGCCTATTGTGTCGAGTCCGCCTACGCGACGCCTATCGGTCCCAAACTCCGTGGATTGTCTGACGAGAAACAGGCCTCGTTTCGGCAAGCTATGACCGATCAGCTTAATGTAATAAGTAAGGATGGCAAAACAATCGGACGCATGGTTTCAAACATCGTATCCGCCGAGAAACCGGCGTAAACGGGTGATCGGGGACGAAACCAAAAATCACATACAACGGAGCTACGAAACTTATAGGATAAACACATGCCCGAAATACGCAATCC
>Ga0315334_10002099_pt1 | contig 12404 bp, 14 predicted proteins | sample M150034915metaG_FD_205555 | JGI IMG/M metagenome (GOLD analysis project Ga0315334, IMG submission 205555) | Ammonia-oxidizing marine archaeal communities from Monterey Bay, California, United States - M1 500m 34915 | ecosystem: Environmental > Aquatic > Marine > Intertidal zone | place: USA... | reverse complement strand
AAGATGCAAAAAATAAAGGGCTATCGTATTTGGCTGTAACAAGTGCTGGTCAAAATGATAATCAAATTTTATCTAAGATTTATCATGAGGAGTATAATTATCCATACTTGAAAAAAATTTATGATTCAAAAGATTATGGATTCAAATTTAACATAAAAATATTTGAAATAAATTATAATGAGTTTGAACTTGCATCAAATTCAGTCTTATTGCCGTAAACCATTCAGGGATATTGATAGAGTGAATTAAATAATTGAGTATTCACGTTTTTTTGTGAAACAGGCTTTACCTTTTCGTTCATGGTTTTACTTTAGGATGGGATGGTCAACCTATTTTGCGTTTATTTTTGCTGCAATTAACACACTCACAGTAACATATTTTTTGGCTATAGAACGTTATCCAGAATTAACTGCAATATTTCCAAACTTTATTCAATATGTGTTAATAATCACAATAATAGGAATTCCTATACTTGTAATAGTTGGATATGTACACTATAAACGAACTTTAGCATATAGAGCTGAGGTGGACGTATCAATTGAAAGTAATCCATATCAGCTAAGAAATGTTGTTAATAACGCAATTAATGTAGAATTAGCTCTCAGAATGTATGAAATGATTTTAAAATTATCAAAAAATCAGAAACTTACGGAAGATGAACTTGCAGAGATTGAATCAACACATAAAGAATATGTAAAATTAAATAATTCACGTTCTTTCACAAATAAATTGGACATAGATTATGTGAGAAAAAATATTTCAAAAAAGAACCACGCTTAAGAACCGTACTAAATTAATATGGAAATAAAATGTCATAACCAAACTTGTCAGGGTTATATGTAATTTTGAATTTTATGAAACGAAGAATTTTAAAAAGTAAAAAATTTCCAATTTATAATTATTCTACTAAGATAAACAATCAATCAGTTTCTCGTGATATTATTGAAAGACCAAACATAGCGGCAATTATCGCGGTTAAGAATAGTCAGGTACTTGTAGTGAGATGTAATAGGTTTCCAAATGGAGTAGATATTGAAATACCATCTGGAAATATAGAAAAAGGCGAAAAGCCTATTGAAACAGCATTTAGAGAATTTAGGGAAGAGACTGGTTATGTCGCAAAGAAAATGATTCCATTTTTGAAATTTTACACTTCGATTGGCTATAGTACACAAACAGTTAACTGTTTTATCGCGGAAGAATTTGAATTGACTGGAAAGCCAAAGTTGGATTCTGGTGAATTCTTGACCGTAAAAAAACTTGATTTTAATGAATTATTGAAGATGATATTGTCTGGAAAGATTATTGATTCAATTACAATTTCTGCCGTGTTGACTTATGCGTTGAAAAAGAAATTAGTTAACTAATTGTGTTCCCTTATCCAGGTTCTTATAAGATATCTTTTCAGTTTTTCATCCTCATAATCTTCAAAACTAGTTCTATCATGAATAAGCCATCTATTGTTACTGAACATCATATCTCCACTCTCCAATCTATAAGTTAAAACTCTGTCATCATTCTTCAATATGTCATCCAACAAATTTAACGCCTCAATTTGCTTTTCAGATAAAGCTTGATTTGCTTTATCATGTCCGCTATTAATCAACTCGCGTTGGTATTTGAATTTCAATTGGCCATTGATATATTCAAAAATTGGTTCGAATTGTGTTGAAGATTCTCCTGGTTTATTTTCCCCTTTTTTATCGTGGTAAAATTTTCTATAAAGAATCCTCAACAATTCTTTTTTTTCTTGGAGTTTGTTGTGTATGTTATACGCACTCATAAACTTGCTTTCCCCTCCTTTTTTGGCTGGATTAATACAAAGTAATCCAACATAATCTGGTGGTTCACTGTAAATATGTGAACCGTCTGTGTGATAAGAACCACCTTCACGTGTGTGATGATATCTAGAACCTTTTCCCATAGTTTTCCCCATATCCACTACATCAACAACTAGTTCACCCTTTTTGTTTTGTTTCAATAGTTTTCCTAAAATCTTTGATATGATAATGTAAATTGACTTTTTCTCATTTACAGTAAAGTCTTTGAAAGATGAACCAGCTAACACAAAAAAACCACAGCCATTCAATAGTATTTGTTTTTTTAAATTGATTATGCTTTCTTTCAACAGAAGAAAATCATCAACTTTTTCTTCATGAATTAGTGTTTTTTGTTCATATAATTCCTTCAAAACCACTGAATCTAGTTTTACTAAAAATTTTCCTGGGAATTTCTCTAGTGTTTTATCCCATGTTTGACTTTGATTTACTACAATTTGTTCTAGAATATTAACCATTATTAGATTTTTTTTACGTACTTTTATAAATTCTATGATAGATTTTTAATCATAAAAAATAAGAAGTGGTAAGATAAAATTTGAAAAAAAATGTAATAGTTATTTGTATAGATGGCTGTAGATTTGATAGAGCCTGCAATTCATCGGTATTCAAGAATTACCTTCCTGGAACAGTTTTTTTCTCACAATCTATTACGTATGCACCATATACAAATTCGTCTTTACACGCTATTTTTAGTGGTTCGTACGGGAATAGAAACGGATGTTATAGCTATTGGCACTCTTTCAAATTCAAGCATGATGAATTTAAGACAATCACAAGATATCTCCATGAAGAAGATTATTTTACAATGGCTGATATACATTCACGGCTAGCAATCCCGTTAGATAGTTTTGACGAATATCATGTTTATGACGAATCAAGTGTTGATTTGACTGAGGACCATCAGAAATTAATCAGAGTAATGAAGAAAAAATTTGACTCGGGAAAAAATTTCTTTTTGTATCTTCACTATGAAAAAATTCATACAGGCATAATGAACTCTGTTTTAAAAATTTTCACTAACTATAGTAAGGAATATTTTGAAAAGAAAAAAACAAACGAAGAAAGGTATGATAAATTGTTTTGTGAAGCAGAAAATTATCTACAAAAAATATTAGATGAAGTTAAATTTCAAGATTTACTTAATCATACTTTAGTTCTAATAATCTCAGATCATGGAATCAGTGTAGGAGAAAAATTTGGAGAAAGAGCATATGGTGCATTTTGCTATGATTATACAATTAGAACTTTTGGTGCACTTGTATCTCCAGATTTTTCCTGTAAAGAAATTACTCAACAAATTAGACATGTGGATTTTCTGCCAACAATACTTGATTATTTGCATATTGAAATCGACGATAATTATCAGGTTATGGATGGTCAATCATTACTTCCTATTATTAATGGGAAAAAAATTTCCGAAAAAATTGCTTATACGGAAACGGCGAATCCTCTTAGTGATAATAAACCCCCTAAAAAGCCTAACACCAGCTCTGTAAGAACCTCAGAGTGGAAATTGATTTTTAATGAATATAACGGAACGAAGGAATTGTATGATTTAAGGAATGATCACAATGAGGAGAAAAATTTAATCAACACGGGGTTAGAGATTGAAGAAAAACTCTGGAATGAATTAATTAAATTAAAAAAATTTTAAAATGTTACACAAAATCTTACTGGAATAATCTTTTTGCGCGTTCTAAATCTATAGGTGTATCAATTTCACACCATTTACCCTTAACAAAAACTGGTTTAATTTTAACACTGGATTCTACTAGATGCTGTAGCAAGTCAGTTAATTTTGCCATTTTAAAAGAATCCGCATCATGAAATCTGCCTGAATGATACTTAAGTTTCTTCAAATATTCTCTCAGTATTTTTGAACCGTTTGAAGTTAATTTGATTATACCGAGAAACTCTCCAATGGAAAAATCCTTCTTTTTTATGGGCAGCTTTTCAGACAACTGAATAATTTTTTGATCATCTAGCAAAATTTTGCCAGCTAGTTCTATAGGATTATCAGTTCTTTCCTTGTAAGATTCTTGCCAATCTAAATCAACAGCTACAGAAATATCATCTTTAGAATTCAAAATTTGATTTAAAATATTACTATCAAATAGAATATCACCAAAAAGAATCAAAACATCATTAACAATTTTTGATTCCGCTGCAATAAGACTACCTAATTGTTCATGTTCCTCAAATTCATCATCGTTTACAAAATTCACATCATTGTGATGAAATTTTTCTTTCTCAAACCCTCTCACAACTGTAATATCAGAAATTCCGTTTTGTTGTAAAAGCGAAATCTGTCTTTGTATCAATGTTTTTCCATTTATGTTTACCAATGATTTGGGTAATCTATCTGATAATTTTGATAATCTAGATCCTCTGCCTGCAGCTAAAATCAATCCTAACATGATACACTATTTTGGGACTATAGCTGGTCTAATGGCTTTTTTAGAATCAAGAGTTTTGAACGCATTCTCTAAACCGTTTACAGAAAAATTGAATATTGGTCCGACCAATTTTTTAAACGGATATTTATTTTTAGTATTTTTAACTAATTCAATTGCCATGTGAAGATTTTCAGGCTTATAATTATGCATTCCAAAAATTTGTAAACATTTTGTTATGATATCTGAACTATCTAAAGTTACAGTGCTGTTAGGATATATTGCTCCAAGCAAAATATACTTACCACCAACTCTTAACATTTTAATTCCTTGTTTAATCACATTTGGTACTCCCGTAACCTCAATCACAACATCTGCTCCTCTCCCTTCTGTAATTTCGAGTACCTTGTTTATAATGCTAGATTCATTTTCAGCAGCATTAATAGTATAATCTGCACCAAATTCTTTTGCTAGTTCTAATCTTTCTTCCATTACGTCAATTACAATTATCTTTGATGCACCCATTTCCTTGGAAAAAGCGCAACCATACAAACCCAATGCTCCACAGCCTTGAATGACAACATAATCACATTTACCAAAATTTGCAATATCTAAACCACTCGTAATTGTAGAACCAGCACACATCAAAGGTGCTACCTCTTCATCAGACAGCTCTGGTGGAAGCTTGAATATGTTACTGCCTTTTTTCAAAAGAACATATTTTGCAAAGCCTCCAGTGAAATGAGGATAATTATCACTTTGAACATGACCATATTTGAATAAATTAACACATTTTTGAGGTAAATTTTGATTACAGTAGTAACAATGTCTACAACTAACTGTCATTGACCAAACAATTTTGTCATCTACTGCTAAAGGATTACCTAAAAAATCCATTTCCAAGTTTTTTCCTAATTTTATAATTTTTCCTATCATTTCGTGACCTAGAATTGTAGGTGTAGGAAATGGTCTATGCCCTAGCCAGGTATGAACATCCGAACCACAAACAGTCGCCAATGAAATTTCAACTAGTGCTTCACCTTCATTCAAGTCATTTGGAATTTTATATTTGATTTTTTCAAGTGGTCTGCCAGCTCCAAGAAAAATTATTGCGTCACCATTTTTTTCATCCATAAGTTATATAATTGCTAATGATTTATTTTAAAACCTTTACTAAACTCAATTTAGTTTGTAAGAATTCCGTCTAATTCAAATATCTGGAAAATCTTCTTTTGATTTTTAAGGGTTCAATTGGAACTCGTTCACTAACGTTATCACTATTTTTTATTTTTATTACAATCATTATTGGTCCATGCATTTTCTTGATTTTATCTAAGACCTTTTCAAGTCCTGATTCATTTTTAGTTAGGAAAACTTTGAAATTTGTTGACTTGGCAATTTTTGCAATATTAATAGATTTTGTAGATGTTGGTTGTCCACCTGTAGACTCGTGACTATTATTGTCAAAAACTAAATGAATTAGATTCCTGGGTTTTATGGAACCAATAGTTGCGAGTGATCCCAAATTCATTAAGATATTTCCATCACCATCAAAAACAAAAATTCGTTTTTTTGGATTTTTGATTGCCAATCCTAAACCAATTGAAGAGGCTAAACCCATAGAACCGATCATGTAAAAATTTGTGGTTTTATCACCAACAGTAAAAAGATCTCTGCTAATATAGCCATTAGCAGAAACTATAGGATTTTTTTTAATCATTTTTACGGCAAGAGTAATCGCCTTTTTCCTATCCAATTTATTCCCTCTTGATTATCAAAGCACATAGAGTTGATTTTTTATGTTGCTGTAACGCCCATTCACATACTTTTTTCCAGTTGTGGTCATCAATTATCTTTGATTTTAATCCCAATGATTTAATTATTTTAGGCTGAATTTTACCAATTTTCAGATGCTCAGGAGCATCTGATTTTTTATACCCTCTCCATCCAATTAAAAAAATTAAAGGAATTTTGTAAAGTTGCACTAATGATGTAATTGTACTAAGTGAATTTACGAATCCTGCGTTTTGCATAAAAACCAATGAAGGGCTATTAGATAATGCAAATCCTGTAGCTATTCCTATAGCTTCTTCCTCTCTTGTTGCTATTAGTACTTTATTTCGTTTTATTCCTTGATCAATAAAATATTTCATAGTTGAATCTGGTACTCCAACAAAATTTTCAATTCCATTATTAAATAAATAATCAAAAACTTGTTTTTGTGTTAATTCTTTCACTAAACATAACCTAATTTTTTTAATTCTTCTTCTAATTCTTTTTCTTTCGTTTTTACATCATACATTTCTTGCAAATTAAAAATATCTTCCATTGATGAAATCTCTTCTTTTATCTCGTTTATACTATTAGATTTTATCATTTGTTTTAATACTCTGGACATTGAGGCATGAGCAGCTCGTAATGTTTGGTTTGCATAAATAATCATCTTAATTTTATGCGAAACTAACTCATCAATTTTTACGGTGTCGTACGTTGTAGGAACTACAACAATAGGCAGTTCACCCTCCCATAAATCAGCAAATTTGAAAATCTCTTCCGGAGTTTTTTTCTTTGAGTGAATTAATATTGCATCTGCTCCAGCTTTTTCGTAGGCCGTTGCTCGTTTTAGTGCTTCATCCATACCTGTCCCAGAAATCAGTGCTTCCACTCTAGCTATTATCATAAAGTTTTTGTCTTGTTTTGCTTCTTTTGCGGCAATAATTTTTGCTACAAATTCTTTCTCAGAAATTAATTCATTTTGTCCGTTTTCAAGTAGACTATTCTGTTTTGGAAATATTTTATCTTCTATACAGATGGCGGCAATCCCAGCATTTTCATACTTTTTTACCATATGACTAACATTACTAGGACCACCATATCCCGTATCACAATCTGCGATTACAGGAATTTCACAACTTTGCGTCATTATAGATGCAGCATCAAAAAATTCAGTCATAGTTAAAATGCTAGCATCTGGAACTGCATGTGTTGCAGATATTGCAAAACTACCAGCCCAAATTGCATCAAAACCATGGGTTTCAACTAATTTAGCTGACATCGCATCAAACGCTCCACCTATTTTTAAAATTGATTTAGATCCTAAAATCTGACATAAATTTTCAGAGTTATTCATAATCTATATTCCTATTACCGGCGTCAATTTAACTTATAAAAAATGTTCCACTCATAGAATGAAGAACGTAGAGAGATAGAAAAAGAATTGCAAAAATTAGGTTATTTGTAGAGTTATTAGTTATTACTAATACTATCAGTTTTTTCTATATATCCTAATTTTTTTAACTGTGATTCAATCTTTTTTGTTTCCTCTTCCGTTAATTCAGATTCGCCAGTAAATGATTCAGGAATTTTGGACATGGCTTGTAAAATGCTTTCCATTTCCTTTACTTTATTTGGATTATTCTTTGCAATATTATTATTTTCAAATGGATCATTTTTTAGATCATAAAGATGAACATCTTCAACATTTTTATCTTGAATTCCATCGACAAGTCGAAAATATTTGAATTCTGGTGCACGCAATCCAACTTTATCATCAGATGTTATTTTAGCATGTGGTGTAGTATGCAAGTAAATTGGTTTTTCTTCAAATTCCATATCTTTGAATAAAGGAACTAAACTTCTACCATCCGTTTTTTGTGTATAATCAATACCAACTATTTCAAAAATCGTAGGAAAAATGTCTACAGTTGCAACCTGTTGAGAAATAATTTTACGATTTGGAGTGTTATAACCAACAAGTAGTAAAGGAATACGAACTGATTCATCAAAAATAGATAATGCTACATGTGGGCGTCTAGAACGAATTTCGTAAGGAGATAATCCTTCATTGACTTTTTTTAATCTTGAATCTCTGATTTTATTACGAAGAGCAACTATCATTTTTGCACCAACTCTATGAGTCGAGCGCGGCATTATTTTTTTTCCGATATTTAATTCAGTTTCAAATTTTGGTTCAAAAAAACTGTACCCCTGCTCGTTTATCGGCAAATGTATTCCATGATCCGAGGTTATTACAACTAGTGTTTTAGAAAGATCGATTTTGCTAATAATATCATGTACCCATTTATCCATTGATGAAATAACCCTTTCATACTTATTTTTACCAAATTTTTCATCATCAAATTCTTTCGGAACTGTAATCTTTTTTGGATGTAAGTCATGAGAATGAATGTAATAAAACCATGGTTCTTGCATGGTATTTGATTCCAAAAAATTAACAATTTTTTTTCCTATAGAACTATTAAATTCTTCAAATGGATTTTCCTCGCCTGGTATGGCGCGATATTCATTATCTTCATTCTCACAGTATTCAGACATTGCAGCCATTGAAGTTGTGCCGGGAATAGTTCCAAAAATATGATATCCATTATTCTTTAATATTTCTAAATTATTATTTTCTTTCATGATAATTTTCCAAGTGCGGTTACCAATCTTGTATGAATATAAAGAATTGAAAAAACTGTTCAATGAAAGTATTGTAGCATCAGAAGAGGAAATTGCTTGGTTAAAATAAGTGCCATTTTTAATTAATCCATCTAAATTTGGAGTGACTGATGTTTTATTATCACCATGAAATTTATCAGCTCTAACGGAATCTAGTAGGAAAAATAAAATGTTAGGCTTCATAATTGGAAAAAATTTAAAATATAATTTAACTCTTACCATATATACAAAAGATTAGAATGTTTGTATGAATTCGTCACAATAAATTTATAGAAATTTTTGGTGCTATTATGATATGAAACAAAATATTTTATTTTTAACATTAGATGGATTAAGATCTGATAGATTTTATGGAAGAACAAAATCCGCGAAAACTCCATTTTTAGATACTTTGAGGAAACAGGGAACCTATTTTAAACAAGATATTTCGTGTGCGGATGGGACAACATTAGCACTAAATTCAACATTTTCTGGTTTATTTCCATTTAGAACTGGAACTAGGGCAAAAGAAGTACAAATGAATCAATCCAGTTTTATTCATCTTCTAAGAAATCATGGGTATCACATCTATGGAATTGTTCCGAATTTAACATCATTATCTAGATTAAGATTTAATTTTGAAAATAATATTAATTCATTCAAAGGAATTCCTCCAGAAATTGAACGTTTGAACGATGGGACAGGTAAAAAGATCATAAATTTGTTTGAACAAAACAAAATGAAAGAGCCATGGCTTTGCTATTTACATCCTTTAGATTTGCATGATCCATTAATAGTGCCAAAAAATTTTGATGATGTTAGATTTGGAAATAGCAGATATGAAAAAATTTTATCGTCAATCGATGTTTGGGTTGAAAAAATTTTTGAAAAAATCAATACTACAAATACATTAATTATCATAACAGCAGATCACGGATCAATCATTCCAGAAGGAGATTTAGAATTTTCTGATTTTGAACCTCAATTTAAAACAGGATTAAAAGTTGGGAAAAAAATTATGCCACATTCTACGCATAAATTCGGCGCAAAAGTCATTGTTGGAATTCGTGATAAGATTAGAGACTCTAGATTAAAGAAGGCTAATGAAGGATTGACTCCTTATCAAGTAAGATCTCGTTTACCATACTTCAGATTAACATTGTTTGATGAAGCTATTCGTGTTCCATTATTATTTTTGGGAAAAAATATACCAAAAAATAAAGTGGTCTCAGATCAGGTTTCAAATGTTGATATCTTTCCAACAATATTAGAACTAATTGGTATATCAGATAAGTTACAAAGAGATGGTAGAAGTTTAACATCCTACTTCAATGATAAAGTGGTTAGTGAAAGGGAGGTATATTTGCACACTATTCCTTATGATGAAAAATCATTACAGGATAAAGTTGGTGTTCGAACTAGTAAATACAAATATTTCAGACATGCGAGAAATCGCACCGTAAATGTAAACTTGTATGACATTGAAAATGATCCATATGAAAATAACAACATAGCTAATGATAACTCAGATATCGTAAAAAAAATGGAAAATATTTTAGAAGAATTAACTGAAAATTCAACTATAGAAACTATGGATAATTTAGGTGACGAAAAATTAAAAAAAATTCAAAATGAGCTAAAATTATTGGGGTATAAAAAAACATGGAAAGAGGACTTCAAAAAATAATCTAACTTTCATCACAACTTTTTTCAATATCACCCATTTTTAGCTTCAATTTCTTAACTATATCAGGAAATGAATCGACAAGATTTTCATTTTCGTTAGGATCCTTTTCAAGATCGTATAATTCCCAATTGCCAGGAGTTAAATTATGAATCAATTTCCACTTGAAATTACGAACACATTTAACATTTGGTTCATTCGGTGATGGCCAAGGTCCTTCAACACCCCCAGTTTCAGAAAAGGCAAACCTACCACTCAATTCATTTTGGTCAGAATTAGATTTCGTTGAGATATTACTATTATTGATATACTCCAGTAAATTTTTACCTTGAATTTTTAAAGAAGAAGTTTTCTCTGGAATTTCTAATGTGTTAAGAATAGTTGGCATTATATCGATTGTTTCCGTTAATTCAGTAATTTCTTTTCCTTTAGGGAAAATTTTTGGTTGAATGAAATATGCAAATGTCCTAATTGAATAATCATATGTAAATACTCCATATGCACGCTCACCAATTTTTTCGCCCACACCCATCCCATGATCAGCCATAACTATTATGATCGAGTTAGAATATAGATCATCGTTAAGAATTTTCTGATATATTTTCTCTAAATAATTAGATGCTTCCTCAAGATGTTTATCATAATTTTTTAGATTTTGATCCCTATTGGAAAAATATTCTTCGGAAAAATCATCACACTTATCAAAAACATTTTCTTTTATGGAATGATGAATTTTTGGATAATGTAAATAAGCAAAAAATGGTTGGTCGGGAGTTTTATCCTTTTTTATTTGATCCAGTATTTCTGAATGAATTTTTACAAAATCAGGGTCGTCTATGTCTTCTTGAGATGTAATTTTTTTGAACCCCTTATGCGAGACCAAACTCAAACGCATGGCATCACCACAGGTATACCAACCATTTTCTGAAAGATACTCAGCGAGAGTCATACATCCTGGTTTAGGATCCTGGAACATTTGATAATATGCATTAATACCATTTTTACTACCATACATTCCAGTAAAAATTGAATTCATAGACACCAAAGTATATGGAGAATGTGTAATCATATGAGAAAAGAAGGTACCATTTTCCTGTATTTTTTGAAAAATTGGAAATTTAGAAATTCGATCAACACGTGCGCCGTCAATTAATAGTAAAATTACGTTAAATTTAGGCATAAAACCATTCAAAATTAAAGTTAAAAAAATCTTCGCAAATTAGTAGAATATTTTATAAAATGAAAAATCATGAAATCTCATATGATACTTGTCTCACAAAAAATGTTGAATTATGATTTAATGTTACCAAAAGACGTAGTTTTTCGTATAAATTTAGCTTGGTGTAACACCTTAAAAGAATTAAAATCTATTTTGTCAAATAATAAAAAAGTAGAATTCTTCCTTGATTTGCCTGTTGGAAGAATCAAGCCACCAAATAATAGATATTCGTTGGATGATATTATATCCATTATTAAGGCAAACTCATCTATAAGATATTTTGCAGTATCAAACGTTGAAAATAGCAGTGATTTACAACCATTTCTAGATAAATTACCAGATTATATCAACATAGTACCAAAAATAGAAAGTCCAAAAGCAGTATTAAATATCAAAGAGATTTGTGACTCATTAAAAACTAAAAGAAAGACTGTGATGTTGGACCATGATGATTTATTTTCTTCAATAATTAATAATAATGAAGATAAAAATAGTTTTCAAGAATATATTAAGAATCTAGTTGATTTTTGTGAAGAGAATAATATTTCATTATTAAGAACTGTCGGCGTAATGTTTAGTGATGATGAAAAGAGAATAACGCAATATGAAAAATAAATCATAATAAAATTTTGAAAAATAATAAATTACGACTATTAGTTGTAGGGGATAAAACAAGATTCATTCATCTTAAACAATTTATCAGAGAATTAGAGAAAATTGGAATTGAATCTAAATTAATCTATGACATTGAATTTATTGATAAATTTTTTCAGATGAATATTAAGAAAAGAATAGAAAAGAATAGAAATTTTAAGAAAATATTACAA
>Ga0315334_10002096_pt1 | contig 12419 bp, 10 predicted proteins | sample M150034915metaG_FD_205555 | JGI IMG/M metagenome (GOLD analysis project Ga0315334, IMG submission 205555) | Ammonia-oxidizing marine archaeal communities from Monterey Bay, California, United States - M1 500m 34915 | ecosystem: Environmental > Aquatic > Marine > Intertidal zone | place: USA... | reverse complement strand
TAAAACGGACGTCGGCTTTCAGTTCCAGTCGCCACGACGCAGTGTTTACGTACCCGTATTTCGTTGTAGTTTGCCCGAACTTTTTGAAGTGTTCGATTTTGCCAATCCAAGTATGGTGACCGGTCGCCGCGACGTCAGTACCGTTGCTCCGCAAGCACTGTACATGATGAATCACACGTTCGTTCACACACAGGGCAGGCTCACCGCAGAACGTCTTCTGAGCAAATCGCAACTGACAACGGCGAATCGCATTGATCACGCCTATCTGCTGATCCTCGGTCGCCATCCGACGGAGGCAGAGGTGTCGCTAAGCCAACAGTTTCTGAAGTCGATCACCGATACGACTAAAAAACGTCAGGGCGACGCCTGGACCCAGATGGTACAAGCAATGTTTTCGACCATCGAATTCCGCTACATCCGCTAGTCAAGGTTCGTTCGCATGAATCCAATCAATAATTGCCTGACACGACGAGCCGCACTTCAGCAGGCCGGATGCGGTTTCGGCAGTCTGGCTTTGGCCGGATTATGTGCTGACTCAGTTCAAGCGGCGAATCCGAGTGCAGCCAAAGAGCCGCATCTTCGCCCGAGAGCGAAGCGGATTATCTTCCTGTTTATGCAGGGCGGTCCGAGTCACATCGACACCTACGATTATAAGCCGACGTTATATAAGAATGACGGCAAGAAAATGCCGTTCGACGACGCGCGCACGATTGCGAATACGGGCAAACGCGCTACTTCTGAGCGTGTCATGAAACCAATGTGGAAATTCAAACAATACGGAGAAACGGGGCGTCGGGTTTCTGATTTGTTTTCTGAGACAGCGAAACATTCAGACGACCTCACCTTCATTCACTCGATGCATACCGAGGGGGTCGCTCACGGACCGGCAACCCTGTTTCTGCACTGTGGTTCAACCAGTTTTATACGACCATCATTTGGGTCCTGGGTGACCTATGGTCTGGGGTCCGAGAATGAGAATTTGCCGGGATTCATGTCCCTGGGCCCGCTATCCACATCAGGCGGTGCTCGCAATTTCGGCAGCGCTTTTCTTCCAGCAGCAAATCAAGGCACAACCATTGGTAAGAATGGGAAGCTTGACAAGAACGCGACAATTCGGAACCTGGGTAACGCTGATTTGTCGAAAAGCGAGCAACTACGACAACTCCAGTTCCTGCAGCGGCTAAATGCAGAACAATTGAAGAGCGGAAAGCGAGACTCTGAATTAGAGGCGTTGATCAGTTCTTACGAGTTGGCTTGGCGGATGCAGAACAATGCTCCTAGTGTGCTCGACTTAGGGAATGAGACGCAAGCAACGATGGCGTTGTATGGCATCGGTGAAAAGGAGACTGATGATTTCGGTCGCCAGTGTCTGATGGCGCGGCGACTGTGCGAAAACGGAGTTCGCTTTGTTCAGGTCACCTCTGGCGCTACGGGTGGGGTTTCCAATTGGGATCAGCATTCCAAATTGTCCCAACATGCACCGCAGGCAAAGGCGGTCGACAAGCCAATTGCTGGCCTGCTGCAGGATCTCAAGCAGCGAGGGCTGTTGGAAGATACCATCGTCTGGTTCAGCGGTGAATTTGGCCGCACACCTTACGCTCAAAAGAATGGCACCGGCCGCGATCACAATGCAGACGGATTTACGACCTGGCTGGCTGGCGGTTGCCTGAAGTCCGGCTTCGCCTACGGTTCTACGGACGAGTTCGGGCATAAAGCGGTCGAGAACAACGTCCACATGCACGATCTACACGCCACATTGCTGCACCTGCTGGGACTCGATCACGAGCAGCTGACTTATCGATACGCAGGACGAGATTTCCGTCTGACCGACGTGCACGGGTCGGTGGTCCATGACATCATGACGTAGCAGGCACAAACGCTCAGTGTGGGTCTCGACCAACCCGCCCATGGGGATGGGTAAGGGTGAACAGACTTTTGGACGCGACAATACAGTGCCTGCCGTAAGGTGAATTTTGAAACGAGCGTTTGTCAGTGACATTCATGGCAACTTTGAAGCGCTGACCGCGGTCCTAGCTGGCATCCGCGAGCAGGTGATCGAGCAACTTTATTGCTTGGGTGATATCGTGGGCTACGGACCGAACCCCCGTGAATGCATACAAGAGATGCAACACGCTGACGTTTGCATTTTAGGCAATCACGACGAGGCTGTCATCGCTTGCCCGGACCCCGATGGATTCGGCCCATCAGCGTTGCAGCCCGTAAAGTGGACTCGTGACCAATTGCAAGACGAAGACACCAAATTTATCAGCAGCCTTCGGAGGTATTATCAAGAACACTCTTTGCTGATTGTCCACGGATCGCCGAAGGATCCAACGAACGAATAGGTTCTTCCAATGGATGCGCACAATTCAATCAAGATGGCCGCTTTGTTTGATTGATTTGACCAATGCTGTGCACAAGGGCACACACATATACCGGGTGCATTCAACCGTTCTCAGTTCCTGAGACTGCTCGAACTTGACCAACGCCAAACGCTGAGGAAAATCGGCCTCCGTCCTCTTTTCTCTCCAAAGATTTGTTTGCTCATGTCCCAAATTCGGCGGGAGTAAAAAAGCTATTTCGACTGCGTCTGAACGACATCACCCTCTTTGGAGTTCGCTGCGTAGAACGAGAAGATCTCATCGAAATGTTGAAAAGCGATGAAAACGTGACCGCCGTTTTTCACTTCAACGTAACGATGGTTCATTTTCAGTTCCTTCATTTTCTCTACCCACTTCCGTGTTTCACGAACCGATACCAATCGGTCGGTGTCTCCTTGGATGACGAAGGTGGGGATTTCTTTGGCAGCGGCTAAGCGATTTCGATCTCCATAAGCGGCCGGAGCCGCGACCGCGATTGCGGCCCAAAGTTCCGGATGCGTCATCGCCAGATGCATAGCGCCGCCACCCCCCATTGAGTGACCGTACAGGTAGATTCTTTTCGGGTCAATTTTGAATTGCGTTCGGGTGAGCTCGAGCACATTCATTACATCCTGCTCGCTCAGTTCCCCCAGATTCTTTGGATCGGACCCGCGTCCGCCTCCTTTGCCACGACTGCCGTACCAGCCTCGAGAGTTGTAGCCCATCGGCGCCACCAGCACATACTGATGCTGATCGGCCCGCTTGGTGAATCCCGGATACGAGAGAATCTGCCCAGGATTGCTGCCCAGTCCATGTAGAGCAACAACTAACGGATAAGTCTTCGACTTATCAAAAGACTTCGGCAGATAAAGCCCATAAAACACTTTCTTTCCCGCCATCTTGAAGTCATACGTCGGAAAGACGATTTGGCCGATCTCTACCTCATCTTTTGTACCGTTGCTACCGGCTTCTGCTGCCACGGACGCACCCGCACCGCTCCGGTCAACGTCCTCGCTATCGTTGTTGCCGGTTTCGCCCGCGGAGTCTTGTGATTGAGTGGTGAGAGGGGGCTGGGCGCCCGCATCAACGATCGAGAAAAAAGTCCCACCAAATGTCATCGTGATCACGAAAGCAGGCAAGATTCCAGTCAGCAACGAATGCATAGATAACTTCCAATTAGAAAGGCGTGAAGGCTATCGCGAGCCTTGTTGGTGGTAAAAAAGAGCAACCAAGTAAAGTGTACGAATCAGCATCGATCAAGCATGGATTTCACGGCGACGCATCCTGCAGGTCGGCGTTGACAATATCAAAGAATGAATCTGGAATCTCAAATGCAGCACTGCGATAATTCGGACGTGGCCCTAAGTTTGCTGCCGTACACAGTCCGAGTGATTCCCCTCGGTTTTGCAAACAATCATTCTTTAACGTCGAATCGCTGGTTGTAATGCCACTCCTCTGGGCGACCTGAAGATGGGTTGGTGATGGGAAATCGAAAAGGATCAGTGAAGTCCTCGTTGAAAGTATCGTTATACCAGACAACACCCTCAAGATTGTGATCGCGTTCAGCGATGACACGCTCAATGAAATCACAGAGCGGGAATCACAGTCTGATTATAGGTTGATGTCAGGTCTTGCACCAATTGCTGGTTTTGGTCGGCGATACCGATGTCCTCGTGCAGGTCTTTGCGGATCTTGTCAAGCTTGTTCCCTTTTGATGATCAGTTTTTGGGGACCGCTGCGGATGTCGAAATCAGGCTGAATCATCGGCACCCGTTCGATCACCTGAGTGGCAGACACCTGCTTATTCGCGGGTTTGGCTCCGATGGGTAGGCGAGGGCGGTTGACCGGACGAGGTTGGTGACCTCTTGATGTTGGAATACAGGTGTTTTTAAAAGGTGAAAGTCATGCAACGCAACCGAGTCCGAGAATTAGAAGAAGACATTGGAGCTGCGATTTCTGCAGTTCTTGCCGACCGGAAAGAGGAGTACGCGGATGATGATCGAGTGGTACACCTGATGGCGAAGGCTGCGGTGACCATTCTTGAAGCGGTCGAGGCTACCGCAGGCCCCCGGGCATGACCTCGTCTGGTGGGTTGCTGCTCAGGGAACCGGTTCTGGCCTGACGGACGCTAAGACAACCGTTTCTGACTAGCTTTTCGGGGCCGACCTGGCGGACGATGTCGTATGTCACCATCCGCAACCAGGGAACGCTGCCCTACGATCCTCAGGAAAATGAGGCCCAGATCGTGTTGATGCTACCTCATTTGTCGCAAGCTCGAACGAGTTCCTGGGGGCGTTCCATTCCCTCTCTTGCTCCCACCGGAAATGCCCTCACTCACCGTTACGGGCAAGGATTTTCCCAAAACGCGATTCGATCCGGGTGAGCGCTAACGCAGCATCGCCCAAGGATCCACCGACACGGTGTCCGTGACTGTGGCTGAGTAGAATTACTAAGCTGCTGTCGCGGGAATGATCCTGATGATGTTTCCGTTCTTATCGCACAAGAACAGGAAATTGCTGTTAGCTACTGCTGGCTTGATTGTATGCATGACTGATCCACTGCTGCAGAAGGAAGTGATGTAGCCATCCATGACTCAGGCATACAGGAACAGTAGCGATCCGGAACCGACAGGAAAGTGCTGGAATGTTCAGCCAAGGCAAGTTCATCAAATCTTAACGCCGTGCAGGCTCTGGTTTTCTCTGAAACGGGCGTGCGAAGCGTAAAAAACAATGGGCATACGGCAAAGATCCCAAACAGGACACGTGGGTAGTCTGCCCCAAGTCAAGGAAAAAAGTTAGCTTCGTGTTTTACCCGGCGTGTGTCGGGTAAATCGGGAAGATCGCCATGTCAAGCACTGGAGAAAGTTCCTGCTGTACCGAATGACGTGCACACTGTCCGGTGCCTCAGCATGATATTCATGCCAAATTGCCACGTCAGGTCATTGTGCCGCGGTGGCTTTCCATCCCGCTTGCAGTAGTGCTGCCAACTGCTGCACTAATTCGCGGTACTCCCCTTCGTTTGCGAGATTGTTGTTTTCCTGTGGATCGGATTCATGATCGTAAAGTTCGCGTGCCACGATCTCGCCGCCGTCTTTCTGTTTCCAACCGTGGTGCTGTGCGGAATCATCCAGGTCTTTGTCGGTTTGTTGCGACTTGGAAAACTGATCCGATTGGTTCCCCACCCTGTGATGCTCGGTTTTGTCAACGGTTTGGCGATCGTGATTTGTCTCGCTCAGATCGCCAGTTTTCAGACGTTTGACAAAGTGAGTGGGCGGCTTCAGCTGATCACAGGGATGCCGTTGATTGTGATGCTGACGCTGGTCGCAATCACCATGGCGATCAGTTTGGATGATCTGAACACCCTGTCTGTTTGGGTGTTATCATAGAGTCATGCTCGATCGGCGCGGGTTTGGGGGCGTCTGGTTCTGAACGACTTTCCGCGAGAGTCCATCCACAGCGTACGATTCAGACGGCATATCCAATGTCACTGGGGCGACCCTGATCACTCGCCAAAGCAGTGAGCAGATCCTTCGTGTTTGTGATGTTCTCTTTGTGGTTCCGCGTTTTTATTTTCCTGGAAGGAATGATTCATGATGAGTCGACTTATCGCCCTGGCTGTGCCTCTTATCTGTGGTGGTTTGCTCGCGTTTGGTCAGTCACCGAAACCGACGGCAGATGCTTCGTTCGGCCCGCTACTTTTCCATGACGCCTTTGAACGCGTCGAGGTTGATGACAAAAAAGAAGAACTCGGGAATGGGTGGGGAACGAACAGCAAGAGCCGCGCGAATGGGAATAAACAGGTTGACTTAAAGGATGGTGTGCTGTCGATCACGCGGCATCGTGAAGCGGACCACGGGGTTTCCGTCGTACAGGATGTCGATTTTAGAAATGTTCGCATCGAATTGAAGTTCAAGCTTGGTAAACAGGACGATCTCGGAATAAATTTGGCTGATATGCAGGAAAAATCAGTACACGCGGGGCATATTTGCCTGGCAAAAATCCGCCTCAATAAGGTCGAAATCACAGATCTGAAAACAGGCCGCATGAATCAGGCAACTCGCGAAGCAAAGCTCGCTGGGAACCAGACTGCAGCCCAGAAAAAATCAATTGCAGAAAAGTCGCGATACTATCCGGTTGATTTGGCCGCCGACCAGTGGCACAAACTCGTGGTGCAGGTGCGTGATGATAATATGAGTGTCAGCATCGATGGCGTTGACGTGGGAAGCTTTCAGTCATCAGGAATTGCACATCAAACGAAACGCCGTTTGCGACTAGCCGTTGGCAAATCTGCTGCCGTTGATGATTTGTCGATCTGGGGAACTCCCTAGGCGGTTTTTTGACTCTGGTGAGTTCGTTCCGCTACACGCTGAGCACGCAGGCGAGAGTTGCGTGGTTTTGACTTGTTTGTGAAATGAAAAGGATCGTAGCTTGAAAAACGTAAAATTTGCTGTCTTGTTACAGATATCATTCGGTTGGTTGACTGCGAACGCTGTCGCTGATTGGCCTCAAGCTTCTGGTCCGCAAGGAAACTTTGTCGTTGCAGGAAATGCTGTCACGGAATTCAGCGTTTCGAACGACCAAAATGTTCTGTGGGTGACCCCGTTGCCCAGCACGGGGCAAGGTGGGGTGGTTGTCGTTGGTGATCGGCTGTTTGTCACATCACACGAGCCGATTTCATCCGATACCGAATTGGGCACGAATATTTTTGGCATGTGTTTCGATGCCGGCTCCGGAGCCGAATTGTGGCGGCGTGAAATTTCGGGTGTGCGTGAAACAGATTTATCCAGCTTGTTCAGTGATAATACAGCGGCCACGCCCGTCGCGAGCGAAGACCACGTCGTGTTTATTAATGTTGGCGGCAGTGTCCAGTGTTTTGATCATCAGGGAAATGGAATCTGGTCGCAGCGATGGACACCGTTTGGACGTCATCATGCAAGACAGCATGAGCCGTTTCTGTTGGATGATACTGTTGTGGTTGCCCGCGTCACGATGGATGACTTGCCGGTGCAGGTAACCACCAAAGAGGGAGCGAAAGAACTTGGGCGTGGCAGAGAATATTGGAACCATTTGCAGGCAAGGGATGTCAAGACAGGCGATCTTCGATGGATTGCAGACGCAGGTACTTCGGTGCATTCGACATCCACGAACGGGCGGTTGGCTGATGGAACCGTCTGTGTGCTTACTGGTCGTGGCGGGGGGCATCAGCCTCCGGAGGAACCTTATGGTTTGTCGTTGGTTAGAGCGAAGGATGGAACGACGGTTTGGGAGCGTTCCATCGAACGATATGGTGCCCACCAAAATGTAGTTTGGAACAATAAGGTTGTTGCGGCGTTTGCCGGGGACCGGCACATCACGCTCGACACAGCATCCGGTGCGACACTTAACGACGTGTCCTTGCAGCATGATGTTGCAGTGACTCGCCAGGTTGATGGCAAGTATCAAACGTTGGAAGGCCAGCAGGTCAAAGGTTTCCGAAAGCCGCTGACGTTGCAGTCCAATATTCTGGTGGGAGACTACCACTACTTTCGAGCTCATCACGATTATCTGATTGGCCGCGTTGATGTCCAAAGCGGTAAGGTCGAGTACTTGCAGGTCCCTGTGCAAGTACAGCGTAGGCCGGGGGAATCTGATGTTGTGTCGTGGACAAAAGCTATCAAAAATGACATGAAGAATGCTGACGGGTATTTGGCAACCCAGGACAGGCGTAATGCGGGAGACGGTTGGGGCCATGTTTCAGCAGCCAGCCCGATCGTTGTCGGAGACTATTTGTACATGCCGACGATGCTGGGGATGGTGTATGTGATTCGTTGGCAAGCTGAGCAGTTGGATGGCGATGCCTTCGTGGCAGTTGCGGACCTCGGTCCAGTCGGGGAAACCTGGTCACTTTCGAATCTTTCTTACGCTAATGGAAAACTTTACGCGAGAACATTGAAGCATCTTGTCTGCCTCGGCGTCCCTGAAATTGCGCCAAAAATTCCTGCGGTGAAATGACGCCACGAGGGCGAAAAACCCAAAGGCGAGTTCGACTTGCAGAAATTCAAAACGCCTAGTCAGATCAGATCAGGGCGGCGGACGATTGGAAACGGGACGGCACTTCGTTTGTCCCGAACATACACCGATCGCCAACTTGCATTTGACGTTTGCCAAAAAATCGGGAATTGAGTTGGATGATATGAATGGGGCAAATGCAAAAACAATCACTGAGCTGAAGCATTCATCCGTCTTGTTCAGTGTGCATTTCCAACGACTTGATTATCAGGTGGATTTGATTCCGTACAGACACGTTGTGCCGGGCAAGGGTTGGCAACCGGCAATGACTCTGAATCGGTTAACCTGGGAATGTTATCAAGTCATATCCGATGTACATGATTCCCAAGTCAACCAGTAGATGGCTGACCCATGGTCCGTAGAGTGTCTTGTACCTGTTGTAAAGCCATGCCCACAGGACACCGCCGATCGCTACACACAGTGAAAAGAAAACTGTGGTACCCCAGCCGTTATCTAGAAACTGGTGTATCACAATCACATGATGGGCCATGAATCCCAGGCTTGAGATGATGATTGCGGTATTCACGCCGGTGATGCGTCGTGTTTGCCCGAACACGAACCATCGCCAGTAATACTCTTCAAGCAGGGCATGTGGCACCGCCAGAAAGATCGCAAAGAGAATGTAAAGCGAAGGGCTGGTCAGCCCCATCTCGGTGACTTTTGCTGTGATCAATGCTGGCGCATTTTGAAGGAAAACGCTGTCTTTTAAGAACCCTTGATAAGCCAATATTCCGGTGGCAACGATTCCCAAACCAACGAGCAGGCCGGCAATGATACCATCCCACTTTGGCCGGATCATACAAATGCGATGTCGTTGTACTACCAGCACCCAGAGCAGTGGAAAGGAGAATTGCAGCACCTTACTGCCAAAATAAACGCCTTTCATGGACTCGCTGCCAGACAGAAAGACGAAGTACAGCAGCGTTGCCAAAGTGGGAAGCACCATGGCAAAACAGAGGGCGCCCAGATGAGCACCGCGGGACGTTTCCAGCGAAGGTTCAGCGGATTTGATCTGGTTGTCTCCGACGATATCCGCAGGTTCGGGCGTGGATGGATTGTGTGCCGGATTCATCGTAATTTGTCTGCGAGATGGTGAATTGTGGGGCGATGGATGTACGTCCTAGGTAAGTGCCCATTTGACGCGACGCGATGCGCGACTTACTGATCCCCAGCAGTCTGTTGCGAAAGATAGCTCTGGTCCTTGCTGCTGAGGATCGCGATGTCGACGACGATCGTTTTGCCATCTTCTTTCATCAGTTGAATTTTGCCGGACTTCTGCCGCAGATACTTGGCGCGGGTTTGGAAGTCGCCCGTTTGTGTTGTCCAGATTCGAAAAGCCAAGGCTTTCTGCTTTGGCATTGCGTCGTCGCTGGTTTCCACACTGAGGATTTTCGCGTTGGGTGCAAAGCTTGCCAATTCCGTGCGGGCCAGTGTATCGGCTGCGGTGTTGGGGAACTTGCGGATAACACTTGTATAGGCACTCTCGGCGCGGTTCCTGATCCTCGGTGACAGGGAGGCAGCGACAACGCGTGCTCGTACGATTGCTTCCGCCTGAGCCGCCTCGTTAGCGTATTGTTCCTCTTTCTTGAGTTCGCGTGTGATGGCTGCCGCTTCCGCCTTCCACTTCGGAAATAGCCTGCAGATGGACTCACCCTCGTAAACAGTCAGCAACGGCTTGAGTGGATTCGGAGCATTGGAGTCCAGTAATTCGGACTTGGCTTTTGCAATCTGCGCATCGACTAGATTCTTCAGTTCCGAATACAACTGCTTGGACTTTACCGCTGGTTTTGCATAGCTTCCCAAATTGTCGTGTGGACCAAATTGGCCCACTTCCGAAAGTGCGACTGCCGCTTTCAGTAAATCACCCGCTTGCATGGCCTTTTCCGAGGCTTGCACGGCGCGTTGCATGAAGCTCGCTTCCTGATTTGTAAAGGAACGTCCAGATTTCTTCAGACTTGCGAATAGCATTGCAGGCAGGTCATCCCCGTTGGGTGCGCCAGCACCGCCATAGATTTGTTCACCGTCAGCACGTACGACATACAACTGCGGAATGCCATTGCCCGTCATCGGATATTTTCTGGACCACTGAGACCAGTCCACATTGTTGTCAGTGATGATTTTCAGCGGAACAAACTGTCCCGCAAAGGCTGCCAATGACCGGTCATTCTCGAGACGGTCCAGCAACGCAGCACAAGGTGGTCAGGTTTCCTGTCCTGCCATCACAAAGATGGGGCGGCCCGTCATCGATGAGATTTCAAGAGCCTTCTCGACGGAGGACGTTTTGGATTGTGCCGAGACGATTCCGGCAGGCAATGCAAGAACTGCTAGCAAGTAAAATACTGACTTCACTGCAGGGCTCCCAGGGTGAGGATGAATCGAAATGTGCTGCAGGTATCGAGTTGTTCAGAACGGTCAACAGACGCTTTCCTGCTGCCACGCATTCTAGCCGGCGGAGGCCCGCGTTGCACCACGTTTCAAGAGGCAATCGACGGTTGAAGCGATTGTTTGGGCAATAACGATGCAAAAACTGAGGGCAATGGACCGGGTGACCGGCGCAGAGGTGTCGCTTTAGAAACGTTCGGTTCACCATCAGGTTGCTGCTCCCTGTCGATTTGACGTGGCATGCAACACGAGATGATTCGGGATTCAAAAGCTCGGGCTCGCCCTGCCGTGCGAATTGTCCCTCGGACCTGACGATTCAGAGCTGACGGCGGGAAGTTTCAAAAAGGCCCTGCAAGATAAACTTGCCACCGGTCAACGTGGCCTCGATCGGCGGATGTCATTTTAGTTTTTTCCAGAGTTCATCAAAAGCAATGGTGAACGCTTTCACCAGTGAGTCGTCCTGAGTCACGATGAAATTCTCTTCATTGTTTCTGGCGGCAGATCGAGTCCAGTTGTAACTGCCAGTCATCATGGACGAGCCATCAAAGATCGCGAACTTGTGGTGCATGTGGTAATCGGTGTGGTCGCAGCGGACTGGGACGCCTGCGCGTTCAAGTTGATAAATGTCTGAACCAAGGTCATTTGATTTGTCGTTGTCCGAGATGATTCTGACTGTGATGCCCCGTTGGTGTGCATCGAGAATGGCATCTTTGATGCGGTCGTCAGTGATTGTGAAGACGCACACATCTACCTTGGTGCGGGCGGTTTGGAACAAACGTATGATCTTGCTTGTGCAGTTGTCTTCCGGGCTGAAAAACGCTTCTGATTTTCTGGACTTGTTTGCATCGGGCTTGGCGGCCAGTAACTTACTGGCTTCTTCCACCCACTCAATCACTTTCAACGCGTGGGGTTCGGACAGTTCCTGCCGCGCAAGTTCAAATACAACGCTGCGTGCGTGAGACAATTCGTGATCGTTGTGCACGTTCTGTTCAATCACTTTGGCCAAGGCTCGCTTTTCTCCCCGCGACATGCGGTGGTCATCGAGAGTGATTTTGAGTGCATCCTGAATGGTCGTGTTCGACATGGAAAGCTCGAGACGAAGGAATCGAATTGGAGAGAACAGCTTGAGCGTCAGGCAATCATTTCTTTTCCAATCCAACCGTGGTCGACTTGATCCATGAAAGACTGCAGTGACAAAAAGACAGCCTCATCGAGTCTGGTATGTGGAGTTTTGGGAAATGCCTCGCAAAAACTCTGGTACTCCAGATCGCAGATGAATGGCACCTGCTGATTGCCAATGGTCAGATTGCATTGCTGGTCAATGCCGAGTGCTGAAGCTGCTTGGGTGATAGCTTGCACAATTTCCCCAGTGTCCACGGTGTGACTGGGCAGCGTGAAGGTGGAATAGCCAGTGAATGGTTCAACGACCGCATTGCCGAATGCGGCGCCGACGTCGGGGGCGTACAGATAATCCTGTCGATTCTTAAAGGGAATTTGGTACGGAATCCCCAGTGCGACCGATTTCATGGCGGTCGTTGGGGTGGAAGTCAAACCGGCATCTCGGCCTGGCCCAAACAGGACACCGGGACGCACGCTGATTGCATCAATGCCTGTCTCTTCAGTGAAGATT
>Ga0315334_10002095_pt1 | contig 12424 bp, 11 predicted proteins | sample M150034915metaG_FD_205555 | JGI IMG/M metagenome (GOLD analysis project Ga0315334, IMG submission 205555) | Ammonia-oxidizing marine archaeal communities from Monterey Bay, California, United States - M1 500m 34915 | ecosystem: Environmental > Aquatic > Marine > Intertidal zone | place: USA... | reverse complement strand
GGAAGGATTCATTATAGAATTGCAGGCCTCAAATATTGATTCCAGCCTCTTTGAAGTAGTCGAAGATTTCCTCTATTCAAAAGGAATTCGAAACAAGAGGCACCGTCGCCTTCTAGAGAATGATGTCAAAGAATTGGTTGCAAAGGGACAATTGCAGGAAATCGCTCTGGATGGGGAAATGAAATTGAAAGGCCTAGAGGAGCTTGTGCACTCGGCAACCATGGGCGTAGGCCTTTCTACAACCGCAAAGGAACGAAAGGCTGAACGTTTACCTATTACTGCTCTTCAGAATGAATTGAATTCATGGAAAGCAATGAATTGGGATGTTTCAGGTTTGGTAAGATTGCTTGAGACTGAACCATTGACCTTGGGAAGAATGATAGAAACGATAAGAGCCGATATGGCTGGAATTTCAGATTTAACAAGAAGATTGGAGCGCCTGCCACTTCAGACTGCTCCTAACACCAAGAACGAAATTGAGAGGATGATGCGAAAACCCGAGTTGATTTCCGCTCTACGTTCATCAATTCCAGATTTTGCTGCGAGAGCTGCAATGGAGGCTGGAGGGGAACGCGGTGGTGTATCATTGTGGAAACCTGAAAGAATGGAAAGTGATGATATCGTCGTTTCTGAACTGGATGATATGGATGTTGAAGTACTCCATGCTTCTATCGAAGAAATGTACAGTTTTGGTATGGAAGATGATATTGGAGTCACTGAATCTACAACTCCTCTTGTTAAACCTGTAATCCCTTCTACTGAACCGGTCATCCTTCCTGCTGAAACTGTTGTAGAAGCAATTCAAGAGCCTAGTCCAAGTTCAGCCCCTGAGGAATGGACTCCTGAAGAAAATGATATCATGGCGGAAGAACCAGAGTACGATGAGCCTAGAACTGACGTTGAGATGATGGAAGATCCTATGGTTGATACTCATGATGGGGATGTGGATGAATATGAAAATAATCTTGAGCAATCTGGTGACTTTGAAACATTGCGCGTTCCATTGAATCGATTATTGATTTCATTGGGTGTACTCGGATTGAAGGATGTACTGGAATCAGAAGAGATTGATCGTATCAGATTCGCTCTTGCTTCAAAGGTTGGAATCAAACCAAGGGATTCGCGAGTTGATCGATTACTGAAACTAACATTGCGACTGATTCCCCGTGAAGCCTCTGAAGATCTGCGCAAAAGAGCGGGAATGATTTCAATGCTCGCTGGCTGTGCAGATAATCTGAATGAGTGGGCAGCACTGAGGCTCAGAAGTAGAAATGATAAGGTCGATGAGGGGTTGTTGCAGAATTCTTGGAATCTAGGTAAAGCACTGAAAAGAATCCCCGGCCCAGGGGCTGCCCTCCCATTGGAACCAGATGATTATCAATTGCCAGCGGCGGATAAGTTGACTGAATTGGCGACTGAAGTAGCAAAACTCTGTAACTACTCAAACCTTGGTGGCACAACTGGAATCAAAGCACTTTGATCAGTCATCAAGCATTGATAGAAGATCGTCCTTCTCATCAGTGGACATTCTGTCTTCCCTAGGTGAGCCAGCCACCAAGGTTTCTGGGGGTGGAGGCATAGCTACATCTGCGTCCATCAATAATGGATCGATAGCAGGTAACAGGGGGACTGGAGGAAGGGCCAATCCGGGAGGGGGCATTGGCAATGGAGGGGTTGGAGTTGGTAATGGCGTAAGGCTTGGAGGGGGAGTTGGTGCAGGCGGGGGTGATAATTCCGCGGGTGGGGCTGGTTCTGGCAACGCTTCTGGCGGGGCCGGCTCTGGTAATTCCGCAGGTGGGGCTGGTTCTGGCAACGCTTCTGGCGGGGCCGGCTCTGGTAATTCCGCGGGTGGGGCTGGTTCTGGCAACGCTTCCGACGAGGCCGGCTCTGGCCACTCAGACACGGCTCCCCAATCGCTTGATTCTGGCGCTTGGGAATGGTCCTGAGTTGACTCATTGGATTCTGTTTCTACACCTTCTGTTTCAGGAAGTGGGGAGGCTATGGCTGAAGTTGAAGAAATGGGCTGGACAGAGGCTGGTTCAATAGGTGATACTGCTATCAGGGGCGCTGGAGTTACCAAATCTTCTGATTGTGCCGTGGGTTGAGCTGAAGATGTGGAGTCTGGGATAAGCGGTTCTGCGACCTGTGACGCTGCTTGCTGAGCTGCAGCCTGTAATTGGGCTGCTCGATCCAACATCAATGCCTCAATCGAATTCTCGTAATCTGTAGTATCCAATTCACCTGAAACAAGAAGATTCTGAATGGTTGCTGAGAAATGGTCCATGCTACATCGCATCAATTCTCTATCTGAGCCCATACGATTCAACATCAGTCGGCGGCGGCCAGTGGTGGTTTCCAGTGTGATCATCTCAGGATCTGCAAATTGCCAACAAGAAAGGAAAAGGCCGGCCATCAACAAAGTCGAACCTATTGGAATGCCAAGTATACTGAGGGCCAATCCACCACCGAACATTGACCACCAACCTAGTTTGAAACTATCAAGCCAATCAAATTTGTTATGAGAAATCCCAAGAAGCGCTTCCTTCTTGACCATGAATCTTTGTTGTGTGGCAACAGTCCCGTCCTTGCTTCGATTCACTTCTGTCACATGTATCAATTCTTCATCCGCCAATAAAGAAAGGGCCTTGTTTCCTCTCTTGGTTCTACGCAATAGGTATTCTTTGAAATCCCCTTCAATATGATCTGAAACCTTGATTGGTGGAGATGACTCTATTGTTGAATGGATTTGAATAGTTGCCTCAGATTGAGGCGCGGTTGGTTCTTGTGGCACCGGTTGCACACGCCCTCGTGAAGGCCGATGCCTATGATATTCACGTTACTAACAATGAAAATCCAATCAAACTGACCAATATCAATATTGAACTGGCTTTCCACATATTTGCGCTCAACTGGTGAATCTTCGTGAATAATTGCTGCGCTTCAATCATATCCTCATCCTCAACTTCAGATGAGATGGCGATTGAGACTGCAACCCTCAAAGATTCCGCTTCGGGAAGCACCTTCTTCCATGATACCCACCAGATACTGGTGGCAAGTATTGATGGAATACTCCAAATCAAGAATTCTGAACCTGCAGGACCATCTGAAACATATAATGAATGAATGATTATTGCTACAAGACAGAGTATGCCTCCATACCAACCAACAAGATGGGCTCGTTCTACCATCCTGCTTGCCAATCTTCCTGCTTCATTTGATTCAAGATTCCGGTGTAGAAGCGGCGCAGTGATAATACCGAATCCAATTATCGCTGACAACCAGATCCCCACCCCGAGGATGAAGATGAACAGAACCGCTGCCTGAGTCAGCATTTCGAACCTCCTGGCTCATTGGAAATCTGCTGTCACCCACGATTCAACATCGTCAATCTTCTTGTAACCCTTGCCTTCACCGGTGCCAAGAACTGTCTGAATGGCTGCTTCACTGGCAATCTCAAGGGTTCGCTTGTTGAGCGGCCCATTCAAAACGATAGCAACCGCTCCATCTGCATCATTGGCTTCTGACTCGAGTTTGCGAGGACCGATGGGGTCTGATTTCGTACCGTCAACAAATACCAATACTGCCTGATTACTATCCAGACCTTCAAGATGATCTACTAATTCTATGACGGAATCAGGAACTTCTGCAACTTCTGTACCCGTATCTGAAGAAGATGCTTCGGGGGCACCATCATTGTCAGTCTTGGCCAAACGTGCAACCACTTTCGCGGAAGGTTCCTTCATCGATAGGCACTTGGTGACAGTTTTCTGTGGCAATAATTCCCATTCCTGTCCAACTGGAGCCTGTGCAACAAAGTCTATCTTCATCTGTCCATGTAGCTCTCTGAGCAACATCTCTCCGCCTCTGTCTCCATCTATAGCTGCAATCACAGTACTTTTGCTGTTTGCAAGGTCGATGAGTTCTTGTTTCATGTTTCCAGCACCATCACAAGCGATTGCGTTCTTGATGCCGAAATTGATGACATTCGCAACATCATTTCGCCCTTCCATGATGATCAATGAATCTGAAGATTCGATGTTCGGTCCGCAAGTCAATCCATGGAATACTGTCAATTTCTGAGTGGTCAGTACACTACGTACCTCTTCAATGACGGTCTTGCTTGCTGCTTCTCCACTGGCAACCAGATCAAGAAGAAGTTCCTTGGCCCTGTCTACCACACTGTTACGCTTGGTCTTTCGAACATCCTGAATCTCTGAAACCTTGATGATCGCTTTGCATGGGCCTATTCTATCTATTGTTTCCAATGCAGAACCAATGATTGCTGTTTCAACATTATCCATACTGCTTGGAATTGTTATGCTTCCTGACATCTTTCCTTTGTGTGATTCCATTTCAACGTCAACGTGTCCTACTCTCGCGGTGCGTTGTAATTTTCTCAATTCCAATTCATCTCCAAGCAGGCCCTCGGTCTGCCCCATAATCGCACCAATCACGTCCTTACGTTGAACGGTTCCGTCTATTTTCAATGAAGCAATGATAAGATATTTCATTGCTTTACCTGATTTATTGTGTTGTCCTTTTGACATTAATTTTCCTCCTTCTGAACTTTTAGACACTTTCCAACCGACCCTTTCCCAATAAAGGGAAGCCGCTCTGAAGCAGGCCCAAAAAGGGCGGAGTGAGTGGGAAGTGAACCCTTCGGTTCATACCGTCCACTTTGGAGGTGTTCTTGAAGTCTTCCAATGCTTTTCCCATAGAAACTGGTTTGAAATCCCCCTATTCACCGTCAAAGGTCTGAAGAGGTGTAACTCACTGCGCATTCTGTGGCTGAGTCTGAAGTCAATACTCTAGAGGTGTTCAAAGGCACCGTTGAGGTGATGCTGGTCGATGGGATATTGACTCGAGAAGAAAAGAGATTAGTGATTAAACTTGCCAGTCTACTGGAATTAGATGCTGATGAACCAACAATTGCATACCGGGCAATAACTGAAAATACATCGATGAAAGGAGGGAAAAATATCACTCGGCGGGAACAATTGGTGGTGTACGAAAGCCTCTACGAAGTTGCCTTGTTGAATGAATCTCTATCACAAGACGAGTGGCGAGTCATTCGTTTCGTCAAGAATCTCTTTGATATCTCAGATAAAGAAGATGAGGTTGTATTAGCCAACATCAAGCGTTCTGTGGAAGAAAAATTTGAGGAGGGGGTTGTGGATAAGGTATTGCATGCTCTGAAGGATTCTGTGACCATTGTGGGTGGGCTGTTCGATTCGGTTCGGACCAAGAAAGTCAATGACTGAGGAGAGGAGGATGGCCTCCAACGATCCCTTGGACGATTTATTATCTAAATATGATGTCTCACTATTGAAGAGCAAGAAGAAGACTTTGTCAGTACTGGAAGAGGCATATTCAATCTCTGTTCCGGGTTTGATCGCCAAATCGATGACGGATAGATTGGAACAAGCATCCGCTGTTGAATTCCACTATGGAACACCAGAACCAGAATTGCGACGTTTGGCTTCATGGTTATTCACCATGGCCGGGATGAAACATGGCATCTTGCTTAATCTTGCACGCGCAGCTTGGAACAGACATGGGAGAGAAGACCTGCGAATTGCAGGATTGATATTGGCGAATTTGAATTTGGCTGTCATGGATGAAGGACCATGGAGTGAATTATCCCTCATCATAGGTGCTGTAGAACCATTGGAGGCATTGTTAGAGGTGATTGAAGAGATTGCAAGATCGGGAGTGAGTTGCCCGAATGATGAAACATTGGTGAGTTGGAGCAAAACTTCTATCATTCATCATCATCTTGCTATATTGGTACTCCACGTTTGCAACAGGAGGGGAGGGCATACTGAACTCTCCTCAGTGCAACAAGACTTGATTTCAAATCGCCCTCCAGGGCCTGAACTAGTCTCACGAATCGTTGAAAGGATGCTCGATGAAGCGTCATGATGAAGTCCTGAATGTTCTACCGCGGAATAATGGTTGAGAAATTCCTTCCCTCTGATGACCCTGTATTGGAAGAAGTTCTGATTTGGACGATTGAAAGGGATTCTCTGGATATGAGAAGATTGCTTGAGTGGATACCTTCTGTTAATTCGATTCGCGAAAGAATGGTGCTGTTGGAAAGAGTCCGATTATTGGGTGAAGAGCTCGATTCAGCGATGAATAGACTATCTGAATTACAATCAAGGTGATTGGATGAAAGTCTTGGGGTTGATTCTTGCTGGAGGGGGTTCAAGTAGAATGGGCCAAGATAAATTAGCATTGGAGATTGCAGGTTTCTCCATGCTCGCACTTGCTACACATTCATTGCGAGATTGTACACTGATCGCCATAGCGGCAGGAGAGAATAATCTGCCAGAAGACGCTGCCATGTATCATCACATCATGGATTCCAAGGCTCACGTTGGACCACGAGCTGGTCTGTTTCCGGGATTGACGTTCGCTGCAGAAAATGATTTTGAATTTGTTCAATTGAGTCCGTGTGATACGCCACTTGTCAACTCTGACGTGTTTCGAAGATTGAAAGATGGATTGAAGAATGCTGATTGTTGTGTGCCAAGGACTGAGAATGGAATCCATCCACTACATGCACTGGTAAGAACAGAAGTTTTCCTTGAGTTATTGATGGAAGATGGTGAAACATCCAATGTTCATTCACTGGTGACCTCTCTTGCTCATAATGAGATATTGATTGATAGCGATATAATGCTCAATATCAATTCTCCAGAAGATCTGAAAATGCTCAGATATCAAGATCTAATCGACCTTCAGCAAAGGCATCAATGACCACTGGATAGAGTTGATGCTCTATTTCCTTCACCTTCTTCTGCAGACTCTCTTCATCATCATCCTCGGATACGGGTACTTCTCGTTGTGAGATTATCACCCCACTATCCATTCCAGAATCCACGAAATGGACTGTGCATCCAGTGACTTCAGCGCCTGCTGCAATCACATCACGATGAGAATGGGCGCCGGGAAATTCTGGTAATAGACTGGGGTGGATATTCAACATGCGACCCTCCCATTGCTCAACAAACCACGGCGTGAACAGACGCATATAACCAGAGAGAATGACCGCCTCGACACATCTTTCCTCAAGAATCGCGTGAATCAATCTCTCATGCGCCTCCCTTTCGGGTGTTGAGTTTGAACTGATGGCCATTGCTTCTACCCCTCCATCAATTGCTTTCTGCAAACCTGCAACCCCTTCTTTGTTGGAGATGACCACGGTGGTGATATGGCTGGAATTGGAAGAGGAGTGCTGATGTTTGAGTAATGCTGCCATTCCAGAACCTGAACCTGAAATCAATACTGCCAATCTAAGTGGGTCTTCCGAACTTGCCCTGCGCGGAAGTTGAAAGGTCATGCCCATCCCTGTATTGATTGCTGATGTGGAGGATACTGATGAGGCCTTCGCAGAAGTCTGAGTATGGTGGACCCGAACCCTCTTGTGCAGAATGCATGGCGGAATGGATGAGACCACATGGCTGAAGTTGCTGAAGGTGATGGTGCGAAAGTCACCGCAGAAGAATTGGTGAAGGTTGCAACCAACCCATTGATCCGTTGGATGTGGAAAGGATTGGGGTTCCTGTTCGTTGGCCTTGGAACGATTGGTATCTACATCCCTGGCATCCCAACAACTTCATTCATGGTTCTAGCAGCAGTTTGCTTTGCAAAATCCGATCCAAAGATGTATGCATGGTTACTCCGCAACCCATTGTTCGGGCATTATATTCGCGATTTCATCGAGGGTAAAGGAATTCCATTTGTCTCGAAAGTCTTCATCATCGGATTGATGTGGACTGCAATATCTCTCTCGATATGGACTATAACACTGGCTGGTGACCCAGGATTCGGACAAACAATAGTAGGAATTGTAGGAATTGCTGGAACATGGTATGTAGGGTGGAAAATCCCCACCGCCGTATAGATCAGTGTCTGAACAATCTCTGGCCAGTGAATAACATGGTCATACCTCTAGCATCGGCTTCATCGATGACTTCCCCATCGCGTATGCTTCCACCGGGTTGTACTATTGCCGATACTCCAGCTTCTGCAGCTTGTTCTATCCCATCCTTGAAAGGGAAGAAGGCATCACTCGCCAATACTGCACCGATTGCTCTTTCACCAGCCCTTCTGGAGGCGATTCTGACTGCTTCTACCCTGCTGGTCTGACCGGGGCCAATGCCGATGGTAGCGGTTCCATCAACGATGACGATGGCATTGGATTTGACCTGCTCACAAACTCTGACTGCAAATCGCATAGCATTCAATTGCTCTTCTGTAGGCTGAATCTTGGTTGCAACTTCCGCCTTGTTCCAATCAATGATTGGTGGTTCTTCTGTCTGCACCAACCATCCCCCTTCAATCGGTTTTCTGACCAATCTACGATCCAAGGCTGCTAATCTAGCATCAACAGAATTGATGGTCAACAATCTTCGATTTTTTTTCTCCATCGCGATGGTCTTGGCTTCTGTGTCGTAAGCGGGAGCCATCAGAACTTCGATGAATAGGGACCGCATGGCTTCAGCGGTTTCCTTCTGAAGAGTTTCGTTGAAGCAGATGATTGAACCAAATGCAGACTCTGGGTCGCTGGCCAAGGCCGCATTGAATGCTTCCAATTGTGTTGCACCAAGTGCAGCACCACAAGGATTGTTATGCTTCACGATCACACATGCATGGGGAGTTTCTGGCCACTCATCAGTGGAGAGAGAGCGGCATAATCGAAGACTGGTGTCTGCATCTGAATAGTTGTTGTAAGACATTTCCTTACCCCCCTCGACCATAGCACCAACAAGAGTTCCTGAAATATCGCCAGTATTCGAATACAGGGCGCCCGCTTGATGACTGTTCTCACCATATCGAAGCGTCATGTCCAGATTTGCACTGATGCTCATTGTTTTCGTCATACGTCTTGCTTGTTCATCTACTTCTGCACTGTTCTCTGGAGCGCCTGTCCAACGGGTGTGGAGTTCCTCTGATATTGCAGAATCATATTCTGCTGTGTGTTGAAATGCAGCCAAAGCAAATTCCCTCCGTACATTGATATCAATCTGAGATACATCTCCTTCAAATCGTTGTAACATTGAGATGAATGTTGAATATTGAGAGGGTGAAGTCAGAATCACCACATTTCGATGGTTCTTGGAGCTGGCCCTGACCAACGTCGGACCACCGATATCAATCATCTCCAACAGTTCAGGGTCTTCTAAAGAAGGAGCCTGTGCAGCAGCCTCTGAGAATGGATAGAGATTCACTACCACTACTTGGATTGCAGAATATCCTAATTCTGCAAGACCTTCGACATCCTCTTCTTTCTCAAGGCGTGCAAGTAGCGGTCCATGGATTGCTGGATGTAAAGATTTCACTCTACCATCGAATATCTCAGGATGGCCGGTGATCTCAGATACGTCCAGAACTTCAAGTCCCGCCTGCCGAAGTACCCGGGCTGTGCCCCCGGTAGAGAGTAATTCAAAGCCAAATCCTGCCAATACAGTACCTAACTGCACCACGTCGGACTTATCATACACCGAGAGTAATGCTCTCGGACGCCGGATTAATGAATCTGGACCTGCCGTCATGGCATTTCCCGTTGTAGTATGTCGCCCCGAATCAATGTCATGAAGTCTTTGGCTGGAAGGGCTGGAATGAAATCAGTCGCCTCGGGCAGAAATCACCTGATCGACCCTCAGTAAACTGGATGCGGTTTCAAAGGCTCCAGTTATCGCTGATATCAGTGATTCAGCTGGAATCAAAACTTCTGGAACCTCTCCAACTTCTCCATTTGACATTATTCCAACGACTGATTGCGGCTCATTACGAAGTGTTGCCCGCAATTCTAGAACCGTGTCCAGGCCTTCCTTACCAGCATTACTCGCCAGTGTGAACGGTATTGTCTCCAGTGCTCTGGCGAATGATTCCATTGCCAATCTTTCTCTTCCTGCTGAACCTTCTGCCATACTACGAATCGCCAATGCTGCGCTGCAATGGATATGGCCTCCTCCATTCACTACATAACCATCTCTGAATGCCAGTGTTGTCGCTTTCAAAGAATCATACAATCCCCGTATCACTTCTTCAGTAGCAAGGTCATTTGCCCCACCTACCTCAATGGTCACAATTGTTGGTTCAGGACATATGTCAATGGTTATTCTATCTTCAATATCCTCGACACCCTCTCTTCTCTCAACGTGAATGACGCCTGCTTCACCAAGGTCATCAATAGTCAAACTTCTCAATAAATCAACCATCTCAGCACCAGTCGCTCCTGAAAGATTCTTCAATTCGATTTGATCCAAGTCAGAAAGAACGAATACTCCTCGTTCTGACAGGGAATGAAGCACTCTTGGATCTACTCCACCTGTTGTGAATACTGCTTTGGCTCCAGTCGAAAGTATCTGCTCACATATCTCATCGAGAAATTTCTCGCCCGCATCAATGAATGCTGTAAGTTGCTGTGGGTCTGTGATCTCAATCTCACTATCCCTGGTTGGACCTTCAAATTCAAGTGGACAAGTCAACAATACAACAGGGACTGATTCCAGATTCCGTGGAATCTTGTCATTGGCGAGGCGTTTCTCTAGTATCACTCCCTTGACCAGTCTACTGTCATGCATAGAACCACGTTTTGCCTTATTCATGAGGATGAGTTCTGCCATCACGCTCGTGTCTTCAGGTAATGATGCTGCCACTTCCAACGTTGCTGAAACCACCAATGAAGAGAGGGTGTCAAGAGCGCCCTCTGCACCTTTCCCAACCAAAGAAGTTGCAGCAACGGCAGAGATATTCACTGGGTTGATGGAAGACTTGCTGCCTGCTATCACATCAAGCGTGATTTTCAATGCTTGTCGCCATCCTTCAATGATGATCAATGGGTGGAGACCTTTTTTCAATAATCTCCCGGCTTCTCTCATCAATTCAGTAGCCAGAAGAAGGCAACCTGTGACTCCATCGCCGCATGTGCTCTCTTGAGAATGGCCAAGTGAAACTAATGCTTTGGCGGCGGGATGCTTAACCAATAATTCAGATATTATCTTGGCCCCATCATTAGTCACCGCTGTGTTCCCATCACTCTTGTACAGCATCTTATCCAATCCACGAGGGCCAAAGGTGCTTCGAATGATATTCCCAAGTGCCAGTGCTGCTGACACAAGTTTCTCTTGCACCTCAATTCCACTGGTCACATTGCTCTGTTCAGTAAGAATGACCACTGGGGCCCTTCCACCACCATCGCCGGATGCCATCATTATCGGGCGCCACGGCACTGTTCATCAACCCTCGGACGAGAAGGATTTCTCAAATCACGAGCCAAAACAGAAGTATCAACCAGACGATGCCGGCCGTAGCGGTCAACCCCATGGTCCAATTGAAATGCTTCATTGCATGCTCAGGTAACGCGTCTGTCTTGTTCTTTTGTTTCCACGACCAACTGGACATCGCTTGACCAGACATCAACACCCCAAGAAGAACGCATAGAATGCTCAATGACCATTTGGTCAACAACGGCCCGATGGATTCGCTACCCTCTTCACCCAACAGGATGAACACGAATGGGAGAAATGGAAGAAGATAGGAGAATAATATCCAGAACAGGGTATCTTTGAGTTCACGTTTCTGTTCACCTGTCCCTTCATGTCTCCAAACCAAATGCCATGAGGCCCAGTTACTGGCTGCACTGATGGCAGAGGCTGATAGAAACAAGGTCACTTCGGCTGCCACGGTACTGCACAACAGGGTTCGGATTTTAACACGTCGGAGAAATCTTCAGCGTCTTTTCCTTCCTTTTCGCCTTTTACTCTTGTTAGAACCGCTATGCTGTTCCCATTGTCTTCCACCAATGGAACGTTGACTCTGGACATCCCAGTTTCCACCATGTTCCTCTGGTATACGATCAAGATTACGAGGGATGGTCTTCAATCCCTTGATCTGGAATCTAAGGTCATATTCTTCTTCAAGTTCTTTGACCATCGCTCCACCTTGGCCCACCACTGAGCCTATCATGCTATCAGGAACATAGATTGTTGCGTTTCTCTCACTTTGGATATCTACTTCTAAAGCACTGATGGCAAGGTAATCTCTGAGGCTCTTTGTCATCTCGATACGGGCCATTTTCAATACTGGACTTTTATTGGCCTTGTCTCCAACCGGAACTACAGCTATTTCAGAACCAAAAGCGAACATCTCAAACAATACTTTTCCATCAGGGAAACGGACTATTTCAACCACAGGACGGGCAAGTTCTTCCTGCATGCCAGAAGGTGGTTTCACTGTCATCCTCAATTCAAGAACCTGAGAAATCTCACCCTTCTCCACATGAAGGACAGTATCGAGTACCTGCGGCACTAACCCAAGCTCAACCTTACCTATGAGTCGTTGAATCGCTTCCAATGCAGAATTGGCATGGGTGACTCCCAACAATCCAACACCGGCAAGGCGGACATCAGCA
>Ga0315334_10002094_pt1 | contig 12428 bp, 9 predicted proteins | sample M150034915metaG_FD_205555 | JGI IMG/M metagenome (GOLD analysis project Ga0315334, IMG submission 205555) | Ammonia-oxidizing marine archaeal communities from Monterey Bay, California, United States - M1 500m 34915 | ecosystem: Environmental > Aquatic > Marine > Intertidal zone | place: USA... | reverse complement strand
GAATGAATATCATTGACCATTTCTACATAAGGAACGGTTCCATAAGAGATTACTCTTTGAATGCCTCCGGAAATCGATCCGTAAATACTTTGACCGAAAGACGAAAGTCCGATCGAGAGCATGATGATAAGAATACTATTTTTCATATCTAAAATTGATGTTTTGTCATTTCTTAATATCTTCCTCTTTCTTTTCCCAAAAGGTATAGGTGATTCCAAGTGTGATTCCATATCCTGATAAGGAATAATTCCGTGAATAGAATTTTTGTGGATTGTCGTTCGATTCAGGAGAGTTCAAACTTGTTTCATATACATCACCAAATATTATTTCGTGATAATAGGGTGTTGTTCCGTAAGCCATCTGATCTGTTCCTCCTTGAATATGATGTGTTCTTTGACCGAATGTGGGACTGAAATTTTGATGTGCAGCAGTAAGCTCAATAAATAGCGCCATATTGTTGCTGAGTTTTTTGGATGCTCCTATGCAGCCATTAAATCCGAAGGATACATTTCCTTCATATTCATATATCATCGATGTTTGTGCGTCATTAAAACGCGAGGCATCGCTTGTAGTATATTGATGGTATTGAAGCTTGCCCATCATAGCCAAGAATCCCATTTTCATATACATTGATATTTTGTTAAAGTCAGTATTCAATACCACCTTTGGATTCAAACGAAACAAATGACCACTATGCCTATCTTCAACAAACGTAGTGCCTTCCCATGGTTCACCTGTCTGGTTATTGTAAACAATTAGTTCATTATAATACGTGGTAGGTCTCAAGTATGAAATACTCAGCTCATAACCTATGTTTTTATGAATCATATGTCCAAAACTAACATCAGCGGAATACAGGTGTCGAAATGATTTTTTTGGTTGTGTCGTACTGTAATTGACTTGAGTCATATTGTATATGGTGTTCACCATTGGTGCGCTGATTTCTTGAATAGGGATAATGTTTTGCATACCTCCGGAAATCGATCCATATATACTTTGACCGAAAGACGAAAGTCCGATAGAGAGCATGATGAGAAGAATACTATTTTTCATATCTAAAATTAATGTTTTGTCATTTCGTAATATCTTCCTCTTTCTTTTCCCACAAGGTATAGGTGATTCCTAGGGAAATGCCATATCCTGATAAGGAATAATTCCTTGAATAGAATTTTTGAGGCTGGTTGATGTCGTAGTCTTCGCCGGGAGTAAATTGCGTATCTCCAAATTCCATCTCGGAATGATAGGGGTTTTTGTAAGATAGTGATTCATCTCCATCTATTACTTGAACGATTTGTAATCCATATTTCGGGCTGTAAAATTGATGTGTGTAAGTCACCTCACCAAATAGAGAAATTCTCTTACTAATTTTGGTTGAGAACCCAATTCCTCCATTCACACCGACTGCGACATCTCCACCATACTCATAGACAAGCTTATGAGATGGACCGTATATTTCTTTTTGCTGATAAATTAGCTTACCCATGGTCGCCAAAGCACCTATTTTCATGTAAATTGAATGGTTTTCTTTGTTTTTGATATTCCAGCATGCTTTTGGGTTCAATTGAATGAACTGGCCTGAAAATGTAGCTGCTGTATAATAATCATCTTCTATTATATTTGGTTTGATGTAGGATGCTTCGAGCTCATATCCAAACTTTTTATTGACCCTATGACCAAAGTGTACATCAATATGTTGCAAATAATCAAATGAAAAACTCTGTGGTCCATTATATAATGACCAAGAATGATAACTATTGACCATTTGAACTGATGGCACTGGGCCGTATGAAACTACTCTTTGAATGCCTCCGGAAATCGATCCATATATACTTTGACCGAAAGATGAAAGTCCGATCGAGAGCATGATGAGAAGAGCATAGAGTTTCATAGCAGGGCTTTCCTATATGACAATTTGAGAGGCTCAAAAGTTACAGCAAGGCCTAATCGCAATTTCTTTTGATATCCGCGATGATTTCTTCTTCGGAGAGGTAATTTTTCTTCTTTCTCTTACGATAGCGTTTCGATACTTTTTTACTCTTGTCAAAAAAGGCTACTCCGTCCAGCAGCTGAAAACCAAGACCATGTTTGATTGTTTCCTTGTCTGCTCTTCTTTCCGTTCTGCGCATTTCTCTTTTGTCGAACACATAAGCCGCAATGAAACCGAGGAGCTCCCGATTGTTCATCGAGGAATAGTCGATGAGGTGTGCAAATTCGTGCCCGATCCATCCTACAAGTCCATTGAAGCTTAAATCCTCGTAATTGAGTCCTGTAAGGTCAGGATTGTCGTTCACATAGATGCGATACGATCTTTTGTTTTTTCTCTTAATGATAAAATTGGGACTAGGATGCGCCTGCATGGTACTTACAAGGGATTTGAGTCGAAGTGATATTCTTTTGTCGTGCAATTCCGGATAATGACTAAGAGCCACGTAAAAAGCAAGCGTAAGCCTCTCATCGCTGGTATTCAGGTGTTTTTTCTCACCCATGCGTTTTTCGTAGAAGGCCATAGAATCGATGTACTCACTGTAATGGAAGTGGGCCGTATCGCAATCAATATGAAATGGCATTTGACCCTCCTGGCTGAAAGCCGGAGTACATAGAAATAAAGCAAAACAAGCTGTGATCGTTTTAAAAAACCGTAGCATATCCTCAAGATACAAATTATTAGGTATACTGTGGCTGTATTGCTCTGGACGTCAAGAAAAAGACACCTCACGAGAGGTGTCTTTACATTATGATTTACTTATCATCTCCTCCAATGAGTACAGGTGTTTTCCCGTCTGTAAGGATGAGCTTAGCGTTTGGTGACATAGAAATTTCACGCAACACTTCAAGGCTTTTCCACTCAATATTTGATTTGGTTATTCCTTCTTTAATGATCAATTGAGCATCCCGAATTCCTTTCGCTTCAATCCTTTTTCTCTCGGCTTCTTTTTCTTCACGTTGAAGTACAAATTTCATTTGTTGGGCTGCCTGCTCGGCCTGTAATTTGGCTTCAATTGCGGCATACAACCCAGAAGGAAGTGTGATGCTCTTAAGAAGTACAGCTTCAATTTCAAATCCCCTGTCTTTTAGAAGAAATGACATATGTTTTTGTATTTCTTTTTCGATTTCACCTCTTTTACCTGAGTGCATATCTTTCGCAAAAAACCGGGCACATACATCTGCAGATGCAGATCTGAATGTACTTAAGATAAGCGTGCGTTCATAGTTCCGGCCAACTTCAGTAATGATATCTACCACCTTTTCTTGTTTGATATGATATAAAATAGAGATTTCGGCTTTTACATTAAGTCCTTCTTTAGAAGGAAGATTCAAATGAACCTCCTTATTTACTGTTCGAATAGGGGTTCGTACTATACTGCTGGTAAATGGATTGTAAAATAACAATCCCTGAGTTTTAGTTTTCCCTTTTAGTTTTCCAAGTTTTTGCTTGATTCCTACTTCTCCTGGTCTAATTACGGCACAGGAGCTTAATATGGCTGCGATGCAGCCTAACATGCATACTTTTTTAATCATGATATTTTTTTTTGAATTAATAATATAACAGATACTCTTTACACTAGATCCTTTTGCGGAGGAGGGGTTTCTACAATCTCGTTTCGTTCAATTGTTTGATTTTGAATTTTGATGTAGCCATTGGTTCTCAAGGGTATAAAGAAAGGCACAGAATACGAAGCCTGTATTTCCTCTTCAATCAACTGTTCCATTTCAATATGTAAAGAATAGATAGAATCTGAATCCATATCCATAAAACAATTGCCCGAAGTACATATATTTTTAGAAAATACCCCCAGAATTAATATGAGTAATGAAAGATTGCGAATAGTCATTATTTAGCGTTCAACTTTATTCGCACAAAAAACATACCACAAAGAAAGTCAGCAAGAAGTAGAGTGTAGAGAGCAAACAGATCGGGCTTATTTACTTTGGTTTTAAGAGACTGAAATATCCTGTTCATAACGTAAATAATAAACGGTATTATTCATACCTTTGCGTCCCTTATTAAGGACTAATTTTCAATTTGTTAACTTCTTTTTCTAAAATTATTTTAAGTAATGAATAACGAATATCACCTTGGAATCAATCTCGGACATGACCGTTCTGCGGCAATTGTGTCAGCTGGAGAAATTAAAGTTGCTATCCAGCAGGAAAGACTGGATCGTTCAAAACACAGCTTAGGTTACCTCAACCAATTTATGGGTGACAACAAAAAAATACAAGTGCCATGGGAATCCATAAATTATTGTTTAAATGAACTTGGTATTGGTTTTGATGAGCTCAGCTCAATCACGGCGAATATGCCTGGAGAGGATTATTCAGAAGAAATACTTAAAAAAGCCTTACCTCAAAATCTAATTGAAAAAATACAGGTAATACCAAGCCATCATTTGTCTCATGCGTATTCTGCCTATTGGCCTTCAGGGTTTGACGATTCAATTGTATTGGCTATTGATGCCACGGGATCCACACATTCAAATCAAACCGAATCCTATAGCGTTTATGTCGCTAATGATGGTGTTATTGAGCTGATACATAGTGAAACCATTGACAGTCATCTTGCGGAGCTATCTACTTTAGGTTTTCTATATGAATATATTACGAAAAAAGCAGATTTTACCACTCGTTTGTCTGACACACTTGAGGTCCCAGAAGCGGGCAAGCTAATGGGCCTGGCTTCCTACGGGAAAAGGCAAAAAAACTGGAATCAATGGCTAAAATGTGAAAAAGACAGCCTTCATGTTGATGTTGCTTCTTATGATATTTTTCTGGAAGTTGAGGCATTGACCAAACTACATGATCAAGGAAAAGGAAAGGCGTATCTACGACCTTATATTGTGGATCTTGCTGGGAAAATACAGGAGGAATTGGAAAAAGCTATGATTCACTTGGTTAAAACCGCAGTTGAACTGACCGGGCTTAAAAAGCTTTGTATTGCAGGAGGTGTTGGATTGAATTCAGTGGCAAACTATAAAATCCTGGATGAGCTCAAGCTAGAAGATATTTTTGTTTTTCCTGCGGCTGGAGATTCTGGCATTGCTGCTGGAAATGCGTTGTGGGCATATGATCAACAAGAAAAAGATTCAAAAAGAGTAAAAATGAATCATGCCTTTTTGGGTCATTCATATTCTGACCAGGAGATTCAGACAGCTATGAGCGAATTCGTAAATGAAATACACTTTACTAAGCTATCAAACACAGAATTACTTGAGAAAACTGCAGCCAAACTAGCAGAAGGTTCTATAATTGCCCGTCATGAAGGAGGGTGTGAATTTGGACCACGGGCTTTGGGGCATCGTTCAATTGTTGTGGATCCTACATTAAAAAGGATGAAGGACATATTAAATGCAAGGGTGAAATTTAGAGAAAGTTTCCGTCCATTTGCTCCAGTTGTTCCAGAGGACATATCGGAAGAAATATTCGAATTAAAAACATATTCTCCATTTATGCTGCTCGTTGCAAATGTCAAAAAAGAATTTCATGATGTGCTGCCTGCGATAACACATAATGACGGTACGGGACGAGTTCAAACCGTAAATAAAGATCACAATCCGTTCTTTTACAATCTTGCATATCAGCTTAAGTCACAAAGAAAAGGACCTGCGGTATTACTAAACACCAGTTTTAATGTGGCGGGTCAGCCTATTGTCGAAACACCTCAGGAGTCTATAGCGACTTTTCTTTCAACAGATATCGATTATTTGATTGTCGATAATTACTGGATAGAGAAAAAGAACGTTAAGGTCAAGAAATACGAAGAGCATTTGAATAACTTACCTGACGAAATAACTCCATATGGACTTGAAGAGGACGATTCAAATGTAAATGATTTAATGAGCAAGCTAGATGAGGCTCTGTTTTACAATAAAAAAGAAAATCAGCCTTGGTCAGATGAAGAGCTGGTGCGTTTGTCTGCATTTGGAGCCAGATATAGAGAAAAATCTTTGATTACTAAAACCAATCCTCTGGGCAAAAATTTCAAATCAAAAATTGAGAATAAAGCCGTGATATTCTTAAACCCTCAAGGAATGTCCATTTTAAAATCCTTACATGATGATTCGCATTTTGATAAGTTTAATTATCGCGAAATCAGAATCATTTCATTCTGCTATAATGGAAGTAGCCAGGAATTAATAGACCTAAGAATTGAATTAAGGATGAGTGATAGAGAGTTTAAGGATAAATTGGAATGGGCCAATCAGATGTTAAGTGGTTATGGTATTGATGCCCGCCATGGGCACTCAATCGAAGCTTTGAACAGTACTGAGGAGATTCATAGTGGTAAAATAACGCTTGAACATTTTGAAAGTGAAGATTTTAATGTATCAAAAGAGCTGCGGGTCTTATATGATTTACTCAAAAACAACAATTTCAATACACAAACCATATGTGATACGTTGAATATATCTGATTTACAGAGTATTCAGCCGACATATATGCCCTATTACAGCTCTGTCAAACTGGGTTCGACTCCTCTGGACATGCTTATTAGCTTGTTCTTGGTTCGAGGCTCAGTTACCGAAAATCATGCATTGAATTTATTCGGTAAAAACCTTCTGCAGTTGTTATTTGACATCAAGGTTCTGTATTATAGAGACGATAATGTTGCTTCATATATCGACATCTTCTGTGTTGAAGATCAATATATTGCTACAGATCATAGGTTCCTTTTTCTTGAAGAGGATCGAATTAAGGAAAGCCCGGTTATGTATATTGGAAGTGATAGTTTTGGTTTGGTGAATACTGCTCCAAGAAGAATTTCAGAAAGGACCTTGGATTTATGCACGGGCTCAGGAATTCAGTCCATTATGGCTTCGAAATATTCTAAAGAAGTTATTGCGGTTGATATTAATCCAAGGGCAATTCGTTTTTCACGGTTCAATGTTCAATTCAATGGAGTTGAAAATGTACACGTTGTAATGGGAGATTTGTATCAGTGTATTCCTGATATAAAATTCGACACGATTCTTGCAAATCCACCTTTTGTGCCCAGCCCTGATGAAAACATGAAGTTTCGAGATGGAGGTGTGAAAGGAGAGACCATTTTAAGTACGATCATAAAAGGAGCTCCTAAGTTTTTGACAAATTCAGGAAGGCTTTATATTGTTACGGATCTTGTGGATGTGAGCTCTTATAAGAAAAAGCTTATGAATTGGTGGGGAAAAGACTCAGCGAAAATGATGTTGCTTAAAACGGCAGACAGAAATGAAATTTTATTTTCTGTTCCTCATTGTCATTATCCCTTTAATCAGACCTATAGTGAATACAGCAATGAATTGATTAAATGGGTTGATAATTTTCAAAAAAGCAATTTGAATGCTGTTAATTTTGGCTACATATTGATTGAAAAATCAGACAATCCAGTCTATTTTTCTAAAACCATAAGCAATCCTTCGAAATCGATTTACAATCAGGTGGAGTCCTTCTTCACACAAAATGACTTTATGATTGAAAATGCAGATGAGGTCTTATTGCAAATTAGTCCTTATATCAAGGTGAGAAGGGAAAGTGGATTTAATTACTCGCTTCCCAATTATAAATTATTCGCTGAGGACAATCCCTTTTATACAGAATACGTAATCTCTAAGGAGATTTATACCACCCTTTTAAATATTTCAAACAGTGAAAAATTCTACAGGGATTATAAGCACTATCCCTACATCAATGATTTGATTCATAAAGGAATTATTGTCCTTACCTTAAATCGAAATTTTATCAAAAAGAAAACAAAAAGAACGTTGCCGAATATGAAAGAGCATCAGGAAATTGTGGAGATGGAGACAAAAACAACACCAACCTGCTTGACTTCTTATTTGAAGCAATAAATTTGCGAATAGTCATAAACAGTTCAGCCCTATTTCCACAAAAGAACAGGCCAAATAGAAGGTCACAAGAAGTAGATTGTAGAGAACAAACAGAACACAAATGAACCTGAAATCCCCCTTACTTATTGATGGTGGGCTCTCTAATGTGCTTGAAGAGCAAGGATGCAATTTAGATCATGAATTATGGTCTGCCAGACTCTTGGAAAAAAAACCGGAAGCTATTGTTGAGGCGCATTATGCGTACCTGGAGTATGGAGCAAAATGTATTACTACTTCCAGCTATCAGGCTTCCATTAAAGGCTTTATGAATTTAGGTCACGACAGAGCAAGCGCTGAAAAGCTGATTCTTCAATCTGTTGAGCTCGCTGAGCTGGCTGTAGAGCAATTTTCAGCGAAAAATACATGTGATTTTGAGCCACTTATTGCGGCAAGCATTGGACCGTATGGGGCCTATTTGGCAGATGGATCGGAATATCGAGGAAATTATAATGTTTCCGACGACGTGCTGCGTGAATTTCATCAAGAAAGGATTCAGCTGCTTGACCGCAGCAATTCGGATTTTTTTGCCTGCGAAACCATTCCAAGCTTTCAGGAAGCAAAGGTGCTGTCAGCTCTCTTGGAGCATACAGAAAAATCTGCCTGGATGTCCTTCTCGTGTAAAGATGAGCAGCATTTGAATGATGGAACGAAAATCGATGAATGTGTCCAATATTTTGCCAATCACCCCAATATTTTTGCACTTGGAGTGAATTGCACTGCTCCAAAATATATTTCGGGATTGATCAAATTGATTAAAACGAATTGTGGAGATAAAAAAATTGTGGTGTACCCTAATTCCGGAGAAGCGTATAACGCAGAAAGTAAATCGTGGATTGGTATTTCTGACCCAATATCATTTGTAGAGATGTGCAGGGAATGGGTGGAATTGGGAGCGGATATTATTGGCGGGTGCTGCAGAATTGGTCCCGACCATATCCGAAGTATAGATCGGGCTTTACACAAAAATAAGTAGTGGAGAAGATGGGAGTCGAACCCACGACCTCTTGACTGCCAGTCAAGCGCTCTAGCCAACTGAGCTACATCCCCGGAGACCGCAAATATAGTATTTTATCAGATTATTCTATTGTAGCTCCATCATTGGATGGATTTCTTTAAATTTGCGCAGCATAGAGAACAGAATGGAACATCAGATTAAAGAGTTGATATTAGCGCACAGCACGGAATTATTCGGGAGTCAGGTTCCTGAAAACCTTATTCAATTTCAACCGACGCGTAAGGATGTCGACGGAGATCTGACGCTGGTGGTTTTTCCTTTTGTAAAAATACTCAAATGCAGTCCTGAGGATGCAGGTGCTAAAATCGGAAAATTTTTAGACGATAAAATTGATGAGATTTCGAGTTTCGAACCACTCCGTGGATTTTTAAATATTTCATTGAACGATACCTATTGGCTTGAAAGAGCTCAGGAAACGCTGTCGGATACGTTTGGAACCAAACCAGAAGGGTCTGAACCTATGATGATGGTGGAATATGCCTCGCCAAATACCAATAAGCCACTTCACCTGGGCCATTTAAGAAATATTTTCCTTGGTGATTCCGTGGCTGCAATTTTAAAAGCAAACGGACACTCTGTTGTAAGGACACAGATTATTAATGATAGAGGAATTCATATCTGCAAAAGCATGCTGGCCTGGGAAAAGTTTTCTCCTCTCAACGAAAAAGGGGAGAAAGAAACACCTCAAAATACGGGATTAAAGGGAGATAAGCTTGTTGGGAAATATTATGTGGAGTTTGACAAGAAGATGAATGCTGAGGTAAAGATTGTATTGTCTGAATGGGAAAATGGAGATGTGGATGAAACTGCTAAAGAAGAATATACAAAGCTAAATACAGCACGAGCGGGTAAAAATGAAAATCAGCTTTTGGATATCGATTCCAAAATCAAAGAATTGGCAAAAAACCATACACCATTGCTTAAGGAAGCAAAACAAATGCTAATTAAGTGGGAAGCGAGAGATCCACAAACCTATCTCCTTTGGACGACAATGAACGGATGGGTATATGAAGGATTTGAGCATACCTATGAAACAATGGGTGTGGAGTTTGATAAATTGTATTTCGAATCGGACACCTATCTATTGGGAAAAGATGTAGTTGCAGAGGGATTGGATAAGGGTGTTTTTTATAGAAAGGAAGATGGCTCTGTATGGATAAACCTGACGGATGATGGACTTGATGAAAAGATTGTTTTACGCGCTGATGGAACGGCTGTGTATATGACACAGGATATTGGGACCGCTATTGAGAGATATAAAGATTATCCAGAGCTCAATGGTATGGTGTATACCGTGGGCAACGAGCAGGATTATCATTTTAAGGTGCTGTTTCTGATTCTCAAAAAGCTAGGATATGCCTGGGCAGACAATTGTTATCACCTTTCGTATGGGATGGTTGATCTACCTACGGGTAAAATGAAATCACGAGAAGGTACCGTTGTGGACGCCGATGAGCTGATGGATGATGTTATTTCTAAAGCTGCGGAAATGACTAAGGAGCGCGGTCATTTGGATGATATGGGTGAGTCGGAAAAAGAAAACCTATATCATCAGATTGGACTCTCAGGTTTAAAATATTATCTCATAAAGGTGGATCCTAAAAAGAGAATGATGTTTGACCCACTTGAATCAATAGACTTGAACGGAAACACCGGACCATTTATTCAGTATACCCATGCGCGAATATGTTCCTTACTTAAAAAGGCGGGAGATTTTGGCGATAATATTACTGTAAACAGAGAGTTATTACCTGCTGAAAAAGAGCTGATTAAGGTGCTTGTAAAGTTTCCGGGGGTTCTTGATGATGCCGGTAAACAGTACTCGCCAGCTGTTCTGGCGAATTATTGTTATGAGCTTGTAAAATCGTACAACCAGTTTTACCAAAATGTAAAAATATTACCTGAAAATGAAACTGAAATCAGAACAAATCGTATGTGATTTTACTATCTTTACTCTATTAAAATTGATATTATGAAAGTTATTTTATTTATCTCTACCTTAATTCTGCTTACATCGTGTGGTAAATATGATAAACCATTTATTTCTTTTAAATCGCCTGAAAAACGATTAATGGATAAAACATGGAGCTGCTCTAAAGCAGTTGCTGAGGATGGTACTGAATTTCAGGTTGAGGATAAAATTACTTTTACCATTGACGGAACAGACTCTATTTTCACAAGAATTACCACTCACTGGCCTTTAAACCCATTGTATTATACGCCGGCGCCAAATCCAGCGGTTTCAGATACTATTGTGGGTACCTGGACCTGGGGATATGCGATTGGAGATGATTTCAACAAACAGTTTATTCGTGTAGACTACCCTTCATCAATTTTTGGTAGATGGAATCGAGTAACCGTTTTAACTAAAAACGAATTGGTTTATCAGGACCAAACGTATGACAATACGACCTATCATTACAGTAAGCTGTAGCAATTTTCTTTAACCAAATATTACTTCATCAGTTAGCCCACGAATCATTGTGTATAATTCGGCTTTAAATTGAGCTGACGTATATTTTCCTTTTTCGATTTGTCGAAGCTTATTTTCCCACTGACCTGTGAGCTCAGGGCTTTTTAGCAAATCGCTGCGTATTGTACCTATTAGATGGATTCCAAGAGTGGTGGCATGAATATTCTTCTTCTTCCTTTCGATGTATTTTCTTTTAAATAAAGTTTCAATAATGTTGGCCCGTGTAGATGGTCTTCCAATGCCGTTTTCTTTCATTAGCTCGCGCATATCCTCATCTTCAACCAATTTTCCGGCTGATTCCATGGACCTCAATAAAGTAGCTTCTGTATAATATTTTGGTGGGCTCGTTTTGCCTTCATGGAAAAAAGGCGCATGAGGCCCTTCCTCTCCTTTTTCAAATAGCGGGAGCACGTTTTCATCACTCTTTTTAGCTTCATTTTTCTCCGCATAGACCACACGCCACCCCGGATCAATAATTTGCTTTCCTGATGTTTTAAAGTCCAGCTTTTCAACTTTACCAAGTACTGTTGTGTTAGAAACCTTACACACCGGATAAAATACAGCAATAAAACGTTTGCAGATGAGCTCATAAATTTCCAGCTCTATTCCCTGCAGTCCCTGAGCTTGTATTCCGGTCGGAATAATGGCATGGTGGTCTGTAATTTTCTTGTTGTTGAAAATGCTTTTACTCTTTTTTATGGGTTTTTCTAATACCGGTGCGGTCAGATGTGCATAGTCTTTCAGATTTCCAAGAATACCGGAAACTTTTGGATGCAAGTCCTCAGTAAGATAGGTGGTATCCACACGAGGATAGCTGACCAGCTTTTTCTCATACAGATTTTGAATACTCTTTAAAGTGTCTTCGGCTGAATGACCGAAAATTTTGTTCGATTCCACCTGTAATGACGTCAGGTCATACAATCGGGGATTTCCCTCCTTGCCTTCTTTTTGTTCATACGAGATGATTTTAAAAGCTTTTTCCTTTAAATATTCAACTCCTTCAATTGCCCTTTCTTTTGAATTGAGGCGCTTAATCTGACAGGTGAATTCCGTTTCTCTGTATGTGGTTTTCAAT
>Ga0315334_10002090_pt1 | contig 12456 bp, 9 predicted proteins | sample M150034915metaG_FD_205555 | JGI IMG/M metagenome (GOLD analysis project Ga0315334, IMG submission 205555) | Ammonia-oxidizing marine archaeal communities from Monterey Bay, California, United States - M1 500m 34915 | ecosystem: Environmental > Aquatic > Marine > Intertidal zone | place: USA... | reverse complement strand
AACTCGATTACGGGCAGCAAGGGCGCTTCTTCGATCGTGCCAGATTCATCGAGTTTGTATATGCCACTAGCTACCCGACGCAGGCAACGAATATGTGCTCCTCCTCCTAGGGCTGTTCCTAAGTCAGCACCTAGTGTTCGGATGTAGGTACCAGCAGAACAGTCGATGACAGCGCTCCAAACTAACGAGTCCGCCGTGGCTTCGATTTCAAACCGGCTGATAGTCACTAGACGCGCTTCGCGCTCTACCTCAAGCCCTTGACGGGCGAGATCGTGGAGACGTCGCCCCCCGACTCTTCGCGCCGACACCATCGGTGGAATCTGTTGAATCTCGCCAGTAAGGCCCTCGGCGGCAGCTAAGACATCTACTCTTTCGACGGACATTTGATGACGAGCAACTATTTGGCCAGAGGCGTCAAGCGTGTCAGTCTCGGTTCCTAAGACGATCTCCACTTCATATGTCTTAAAAGAGGCCGAAGCGAACCGTAATAGTCTCGTTGCTCTTCCGACACCAACGACGAGGACTCCTGTGGCATCGGGGTCAAGAGTCCCGGCATGGCCTATTCGCCGTTCACCGAAACGTTTTCGTAGGCCAGCCACCACGTCGTGAGAGGTCATCCCCGCCGGTTTGTCGATGAGGAGCATGCCGTGAACGGTCGCTGGTCGCCTGCCCATCAGTCACGTTCAACCTTCTCGTCGGGGGTGCCCAAGCCGAGTTTGTCCAAAATTGAATCAATGCGATGGGCCTCACCGATCGACGGGTCAGGTGAGAATTGAAGTGCCGGCGTGCGTCGCATTCTTGACTGTCGCGCTAATGCTTGCTGAACACGTTGTCGGTGTTCCTCTAACGCGACCACCACCTCGGGAACGTCTTCCTCGTCGAGGACGTCAAACCACACGGTCGCTCGAGTTAGTTCACGGTCAACATCAACTCCGGTTACCGCTAGCAAAAAGAGACGCTCGTCATCTATCCGTTCGAGTTCCGTCGCCACTATCTCGCGAATTAACCCTCCAACCCGGTCGGTGCGTTCATAATTTTGCCCAGCTCGGCGTTGGCGGCCCCGTTGCTGTTTCATAAGGTGGCCTCCCGACTCAGCATCAAGATCAGCTTCTTAGACGCGCGGGATCTCCCGCTCATCGTAGGTTTCGATCACATCGCCTTCTTTGAGGTCTGTGAAATCGGAGAGTCCGATGCCGCATTCCATTCCTGCGTTTACTTGAGGCACTGAATCTTGGAAGTGGCGAAGTGATGCAACTTCTCCCTTCCAAATAATTGTGCCTTCGCGTAAGAATCGAACCTTTGCCCCGTCCCTGATAGTTCCGTGTTCAACGAAACAACCTGCAACTGGTCCTACTCGCGAGATGCGGAAGACTTCACGCACCTGGGCTTCGCCAGTGACAATCTCTTCGAATTCCGGTTCGAGCATTCCAAGCATCGCGTTTTCGATGTCTTCGAGTAGTTGATAGATGATTTCATACAGTCGAATTTCGACGTCTTCTAGCTCGGCTGCTTCTCGCGCTTTTCGGTCGGGACGAACGTTAAATCCGATGATTGTGGCATTCGATGCGATCGCCAACTGGACATCATTTTCGTTGACTCCGCCTACGCCTCTACTGACGAATGAAAGTTTGACTTCTTCGCGTTCCAATTTGCGCAAGCTGTCTGTCACTGCTTCCAAGGAGCCGTGAACATCAGCTTTGAGAACCAGATTCAATGTAGCGGCCTCGCCAGCTCGGATCTGCTTGAAGATGTCTTCGAGCTTGGCGCCTCCGGCGCCTGATGAAGATGCGCTGGCCATGCTGGCTTGACGCTGCCAATGTTCTCGCGTGTCGGCCACACGACTGGCAGTTTTTTCGTCAGGCGCAACAGTAAACATGTCGCCTGACCGTGGCACCTCTGACAGACCAAGAACTTCTACCGGAACTGAGGGCCCGGCTTCTTTGATGGTGTTGCCGAGATCATCTGTCATCGCGCGCACTCGACCCCATGCGGCACCGGCGACCATGGGGTCGCCAACTGAGAGCACGCCCTGCTGCACTAGCACCGTGGCGACTGGGCCTCGTCCTCTGTCGAGATTTGCTTCTAGAACAGTTCCGATGGCACGACCGTCTGGCGCAGCGCGAAGCTCTTCAAGTTCTGCGACTAAAATAATTTGGTCAAGGAGCTCATCTATACCGTCTTCGGTCATTGCCGAGACGGGAACAGTGATGACATCTCCCCCGTAGGACTCGGGTATTAGGTCATGTTCAGCCAATTGAGCCAGAACGCGGTTGGGATCGGCACCTTCTCGATCCATTTTGTTGATCGCAACGACAATTGGCACCTCGGCCGCCCGTGCGTGATCCATAGCTTCAAGGGTTTGGGGCATGACGCCATCATCGGCCGCGACTACCAGAATGACGATGTCCGTGGCTTGGGCACCGCGGGCGCGCATAGACGTAAAGGCCGCGTGGCCAGGAGTGTCAATGAACGTAAGCGCCTGTCCATTTCTTTCAACCTGGTAGGCACCTATGTGTTGTGTTATACCGCCCGCTTCGCCGTCCACGACGTTGGAAGATCTGATGCGGTCCAAAAGCAATGTTTTTCCATGGTCAACATGACCCATAACTGTGATTACCGGCGGGCGCGGTGCCGACCCTAAAGCCTCGAGATCGATATCCAGGACTTTGAGAATCTCTTCTTCTTGTTCAGCGCCAGGATCGACGATGCGTATCTGGGCACCTAACTCAGCGGCAAAGAGTTCAACCATGTCGTCGCTCAGTGATTGAGTCGCGGTAACCATTTCTCCTTGTTGAAGGAGGAATCGAACAACGTCAGCAGCAGAGCGGTTTAAATTACCCGCAAGTTCTTGCGCAGTCGAACCGCGTTCGATTACGACCTCACCCTCAGGAACCGGCGCGTCCACAGGCGTGTACGTAGCAAGCTCCTGGGGCTGTAGTTCCTCGCGCTGACGTCTACGCCGCTTTTGCTTTCGGCCTCGTCGCTGTTGAGGGCCGCCGCGAGGGCCGCCAGGACGACCACCAGGACCACCAGGACCACCACCGGGACCACGAGGACCACCACCGGGACCACGAGGACCACCAGGACCACCACCAGGACCACCAGGACCACCACCGGGACCACCAGGACCACCACCGGGACCACCAGGACCACCACCGGGACCACCAGGACCACCACCGGGACCACGAGGACCACCGGTGGATCGCCCTCCCGAGCGTTGCCCGCTTGGCGAACCGAGGTTTCCCACCTGCCGAGAGCGCGGGGGGCCAGGAGGTGGCGGGATTGCCTGCCCAGAACCCGAGCGGGGTGGGGCGCCAGGTGGGGGGGGAATGGGTTTACCGCCAACTGAGCGAGGGGGTGCGGGCATTCGGGCCGTTGCCGGGGCTGGCGCTGATCCGATATCTCTATTCGTGGGTGTTTCTTCCCGGGCAGTCGGTGTTTCTTCCCGAGTAGTCGGTGTTTCTTCGGCCTTAGGAGTAGCACGCGCGGGTGTTTCTTCGACTGTCCTTCGCGCTGGTTCCTGACCGCTGGAGGTGACTAGTGGTCGTGCCGGTGGCGGAGGGGCTGGCGCTTCAGCCTCGCTAGGAGCGGACGCTTCAGCTTCGGCTTCATTCGGGGGAATTGTTGCCGCGGGTGGCTTCGTCACCGCAGCGGGGTCTATTGCCGGGGCTTTTTTCTTTGGTGGAGCCTTCTTTGTTACCGCAGCCTTCTTCGGCACAGCGGCCTTTTTTATTGCTACAGCCTTTTTCTTTACTGCAACCTTCTTCTTTGCTGCAACCTTCTTCTTTACTGCAACCTTCTTCTTTACTGCAACCTTCTTTTTTACTGCAACCTTTTTCTTTGCAGGAGTTGCTGTTTGCTCCTCATCAAGATCCGGAGGCTGCACCTCTCGAATCAACCCTTCTCGTTCCGCTTTTCGGCGGACGCGGTCGGCTTGAGCGACCTGGACACTTGACGAGTGACTTTTGACACCAATTCCAAGCGCGTCACAAAGATCTAGCGTCTCCTCGTTGGTAAGACCCAACTCTCTTGCAAGTTCGTAGACCCGGGGGTTCTTGGGCAAGCGCGTTCCTTGTGTGTCGGTTAGGTCGAAGAGCCGTAGTCACCGGCTCCTCCGCTATCTTCGCAGACGATGGCGGGGATCCAGTAAACAACGATGTGGTAGACCAAACAGCAACGCTACCGGTTATCACAGCCGCTAGTGCTCAGTTACTCGGCTGTTCCTCTTGTTCTTGGCTGCTTTGGTTATCGTGCACTACTTCCGATGAGGCCTCTTCATTTCCTGTTTGCTCACTATCTGGACCTACATCACTATCCCCAACGGCCGTTTCTTCGGCCGCTATAACCCAATCGTCGGCAGACATCGCCTCGCTGCCATCGGCGGGTACCCAAGTTTGGCCACCCGTCTCTGGATCGGTTACCCACTCCCCTTCGGCCCAATCTCCATCGGCATATGCGGTTTCTTCTTCGAGGATCTGAGTTTCACTCTTGATGTCAATTCGCCAGCCAGTTAATCGAGCAGCAAGACGCGCGTTTTGTCCTTCACGTCCAATAGCTAGAGATAACTGATGATCTGGCACCACTACTTCTGCAACACCTTCAACTTCGTGGAAGCGAACCTCACGGACCTTCGCAGGCGACAATGCCTTAGCTACGAAGTCGTGCTGGTCTTCTGAGAAGGGAACGATGTCGATTTTCTCGCCGCGTAACTCGTTGACGACCTGTCGAACTCGTGCGCCGCGAGATCCTACACAGGCCCCGACTGGGTCAATATTGGTGTCGTTTGACCAAACAGCGATCTTCGTCCGGTGGCCTGGCTCACGCGCACATGCCTTCATCTCGACTATGCCGTCGCTAATCTCGGGGACCTCAAGTTTGAAAAGTTCACGAATCAGTCCGGGATGTGTCCTCGAAACGACGATCTGTGGGCCCTTGGCGGTTTTTCTCACCTCGACGATGTAGGCCTTAAGCCGGCTATTAGGCTCTGGCCTTTCGTAAGGCACCTGTTCCGATTGCGGGAGTAATGCCTCGACTCGACCTAGATCGAGAAGCGTGTACCTTGAGTCCGTCTGCTGGATGATGCCTGTCACGATGTCACCCTCGCGGCCTGCGTACTCATCGTATTTCATGTCCCGTTCGACCTCGCGAATTCGCTGGGTCAACACCTGACGAGCGGTCTGAGCGGCAATCCTCCCAAAATTTTCTGGAGTGTCATCCCATTCTTGGACGACGTTGCCCTCTTCATCAATTTCCTGGGCAATAACTGAAATATTAAACGTCTCGTCTATAACGACGTATGCGTCATCTGCAGCGTCGGGAGTTCGTTTGTATGCGGACTCAAGCCCATTTGCGACCGCTTCAAGTAGTACCTCTGTACTCATGCCCTTTTCGGCAGCCAGAGCTTGAAGAGCTTCCATCATGTCTGGGGTAGTCATTTGTGACTTCCTCCCTCGTGCTTGGTTTTGGGTTCTTTTTTTCCTGGTGGCGACCCGGGTTTAGGGGTGGGTCCCCATTCAAAAACGGTTCGAGCTTTCTCAATTTCGTCAATAGGAATGCTCACAAGTCCAGATTCAGAATCTTCGATGGTCAGAAGTCCGTCGTCCGCTGAAATTAAGGTGCCTGCTATGCGACGCCGGCCGTTCATTCCTGGGGTAGTCCGAATGCTGACAATTTCTCCGATTGCTCCAATGAAGTGGCCAACGTGATGGAGACGGCGTTCAACTCCAGGTGTGGAGACCTCCAAGGTGTAGCGGCCAGGAATCGGGTCATGTTCATCGAGAACCACGGCGACGGTCCGACTTAGCAACGACAGTTCATCAACACCTAGGGCATTCTCGCTTTGCACAAGTACAGCGAGGGTTCCACCGTTGTGTCGAATGTCATAAAGGTGATGTCCCGACGCTTCGATTACTGGCTCTATGAGTGAAAAAATGGGTTCGAGGTGTTGCTGAGAATTTGAGCTCATCAGACCTCCATTCAGCGCTGTGTAGGAGTTGCAAAATATTTATGGCGAAGAAAAAGGACGTGGGCGAAGCCCACGTCCAGCAAAAATCCCGCTGACCTGTCAACGCAATCGTACCAGCACCTTTGCCCTTCCCAACCTAGGTCGAGTGTCGGTGCGGAGGGGGCTCAGCGTTTTCTAATCATCTCGACAACTTGTTCGGCATGGTTGACATCTTCACCTTGAAGTTCAATCAACGCAGCCCTATCCGCTTCTGCTTCCGCCTCCGCTGAATGATCCGCTGCTGCCAACGCTCCCTCTACACCATCAGACATGATTATTTGAGCCCATTCCAGAAGGGCATCAACCATTTCGTCTTCGGGCACAACCTTTACAACCTGCCCTTTAACAAAAAGGTGGCCCCGTTTGCGACCAGCAGCTATGCCTAAATCTGCCCCCTTGGCCTCACCAGGACCATTGACAACACACCCCATTACGGCGACCTGTATTGGCAAACTAAGTTCAGACAGGACTTCTTGCGCCTTTGATGCAATTGCGATGACGTCGACTTCTGCTCTGCCACAAGATGGACACGCTATGAGATCAAGTGCGCTTCGTTCACGTAGGCCAAGAGCTTCTAGTAGCTGACGGCCGGCGCGTGCCTCTTCGACGGGGTCGGCAGTGAGGCTGTACCGAATGGTGTCGCCTATGCCCTCGTTGAGCAGAGTCGCGATACCAGCAGTGGCTTTCAATATGCCACCTGGGAGTGGACCAGCTTCAGTCACTCCAAGGTGCAGTGGAAAATCGACTGCATCAGCTAATAGGCGGTAGGCGTCAACCATTAATCGAACATCACTGGCCTTGACTGAAATTTTTACATCGTCAAATCCGACTTCTTCGAAGTATCCAAGTTCGCGTTTAGCGGATTCGACGAGAGCGGTAGCAGTGAGACCGTGCTTTTGTTCGATATCAGGATCCAGCGACCCAGCGTTGACCCCTATCCGGATTGGCACTTGACGATCCCGAGCTTCGGAGGCGATTACTTTGATGTGCTCGGCTTTGCGAATATTGCCCGGGTTCAGACGCAGACAGGCTACGCCTGCGTCAAGCGCTGCCAGTGCTAGCCGGTGCTGAAAGTGCACGTCTGCCACCAAAGGAACCGGGGAACGGGGCACGATTCGCGCAAGACCTTCGGCAGCCTCAAGCTCGTTGCAAGTGCATCGAACTATTTCAGCTCCGGCAGCGGCCAGCGCATAAATTTGCTCAAGTGTCGCGTCAACGTTGGCGGTCTTAGTCGTCGTCATCGACTGGACACTGATGGGAGCGCCTGCCCCCACAGGCACGCCTCCAACATCAACTTGGCGGGTCACACGACGCTCAAACATCTTTAACAGTCTGTCATCTCAGCCACATAATCCTACTCAACCGTCTCGCGCTCAAAAGCCAAGGGGGTTAGCTAGATCCAAGTACACGGCTCCTAAACCAAAGAAGGCCAGCAAGGCCACTACCGCGTAGGTGAAGGGAAGCAGTCGGGTTGTGTCAATCAAGTGACGGCGTCCACTGCTCCCCTCGCGAATCCGCTCGTAAGTGGCGATCGCGACGTGGCCACCATCGAGGGGCAACAACGGAAGGAGGTTAAAGACACCAATGAAGACGTTAAAGGCGACAAAAAGTTGCATTCGTTCGGCACCGCTTAGCTGATCGCTCGCTCCAATTTGAACGGCTCCAACTATCGACACGGGTCGCGTCTCAAGATTGTCGTTTGCCGTTGGGTCGTTCGGCGGCGAAAAGATTCGATCTACAACTTCGCCAAAATTTGTCACAATCACCCAAATTCCGCGAATCGATTGACCGACCATGGTGCTGAATTCCGAGAAAGTCTTTCCCACGGCGGCAGCAGGGCTCGACTTAGTCAACAGGATCGCCTGCCGCCCTCCGATACCCAGCAGCCCGCCGCCTTCAGGACTTGTATCCAACACTGTTTCGGTTGACAAGGTTTTGCCGTCTCGCAAGATTTGGAGTTCAACTTTTTCCCCTGGGCGATTGCGGATCGCCTCCACCAGGTCAACCCATTCAACCGTCGATTCATTATCGACGTACACGATACGGTCACCCGGTTCTATGCCAGCTCTCGCAGCGGCACTTCGTTCTCCATCGATTCCTTGATTAACGACAGTTCCTACTTCCCAACTTCCTTCTTCGATAACCGGCTCACCCATGAAGCAAAAGAGGACGAACAGACCTATCACCGCCATGAGGAAGTGCATTAGGGAGCCAGCTGAAGCAACGAGAAGACGTCGCGGATAGGTCTGTTGTCTGTAAGTACGAGGTTCATCCGCAGGTGGGACTTCATCCAGGTTGGTCATGCCGACGACTTTGACGTAGGCCCCAGCGATGATCGGCCTGATACCGAATTCGGTCTCTCCTCGGCGAAAGCTGAACAAACGCGGGCCAAACCCCAAGAAGAACTCTGTGGCTTTCATCCCAGTAATCCGGGCTGTAACGAAGTGTCCGAGCTCATGGACAAAGACGACAAATGCGATGATCATGGCGACGGCGAGCATCGCTTTCGATACCCATCCGAGCAGGATTAGCGATCCAGCTATTGCGACGCCTCCCGCCAAAGCGCGAGTTCGAGGACCGAGGTTCGAGGCAGCAGAATCAGACACCAGAACCCCCGGGGGCGCTTTTCGACTGAACGCACTCACGTCCGCGCCGGTCCGCTCGCACTATGGCGTCGACCGAATCGGCGGTTGCACCGTCATGAAGTTCCAGTGCCCTTTCGATTGACGGCGCTATTTCTGACCATGAGATCGTTCCACTCAGGAACGCTTCAACCGCTGCTTCGTTGGCTCCGTTCATCCACGCGGGGGCTGTACCTCCGATTCGGCCAGCCTCATACGCCAGGTCAAGGCATCTGAAGGTTTCTCGGTCAGGCGGTTCGAAGTGAAGCGACTTGGTCTCGCTCCAATCGATGGCACCAAATGGGGTTCGAATTCGATCCGGGTATGCGAGCGCGTAGCCAATCGGCAATCTCATATCGGGTTCGGATAATTGGGCGATCGTTGCGCCGTCGGTAAAGGTGGCCATTGAATGAACAATGGACTCGGGGTGCACCACAACTTCTATTTTTGCGTAGGGAACGTCGAAAAGCTCATGAGCTTCTATTACTTCCAGACCTTTGTTCATGAGCGTTGACGAATCGACCGTGATTTTGGGTCCCATGGACCAAGTCGGATGTTCGAGGGCCTGCTCAACGGTGACCTCTTTCAGATCGGCCGAATTACGACCTCTGAACGGTCCGCCGCTCGCTGTGAGTAGCAACTTTTCCAGATGACGTGGGGCGTCAACGTCGTTGTCTGCCCTGAGGCACTGATGTAACGCGCAGTGCTCACTGTCTACGGGAATCAATTCAGCACCTGGCACCAAACGCAGCGGTCGTACCAAAGGACCTGCAGCAATCAGGCTTTCCTTATTCGCCAAAGCAAGACGTCTACCTGAACTCAGTGCAGCGAGCGTCACTCCCAGGCCAGCAAACCCAACCACCCCGTTGACAATCACGTCGGCGCGAGTTGCTAGTTCTTCGAAGCCAGCCTCACCAACCAAGACCTCTATACCGGCAGGCACTCCAGCCTTAAGTCGGTTAGCTAAGCCTGATTCACCAATTGCTACGGCATCAGGTCGAAACTCCTTTGCCTGTTCGATGAGTTGGTCAACCGATGACCAGGCCGCTAAAGCCGTGATGTCGAAACGATCGGGTTCGGCCCGAACAACGTCAGCGGTCTGGGAACCAATTGATCCTGTAGCTCCTAGAACCGCGACCGTAGTCACTCAGTTACCTTTCAACCCAGAACTAAGTCAGCAACGAAAAACGTCGTAGGCAGTACAAACAACAAGGCATCGAAGCGATCAAATACACCACCGTGACCAGGAAGAAGAGTTCCCATGTCTTTAACTCCCATATCTCGTTTAATCATTGATTGGGCCAGATCCCCGATGGGAGCGATGACTGCAATTGCCAACCCGAGCCATAGACAATCCATCATCGATTGTGACCACGGATGAATTCCGGGAAAACGATTCAAAACCAGAGTGGTGACAACTACCGACAGCATCATGCCGCCAAGTAACCCTTCGTAGGTCTTGTTTGGACTGACTCGAGGGGCGAGTTTGGACTGCCCGGTGGTACTGCCGATGACGTAGCCACCAACGTCGTATGCCACGGTCCCAATCACGGCACCAATAAGAATCGCGTCTCCATTCGGTTGGGCGAGAATCAAAGCTGCGAACGAACCGAGACCACCGACCCAGCCAACGCCGAGCAAGGTCACTGCGAGGTTCGCTGTCACATGTTCGGAGTCGACGTCGAAGAGGAACCAACACATTCCAGCCAACACCGTTAGGCCTAATACAACCGGGTAGGCCTCATACCCTCTGTGGTAAGCGCCAAGAGGTAAGCCTACGACCGCTGCGATTCCGACCAGCGTGGCGGGGCGGTATCCAAGGTTCTGAGCCGACGTGAAGAACTCGGCGGCTGCAAATCCGAGAGCCAAGAGCACCAGGCAAAGCACCGCCCATGGGCCGACTTTGAGTAATCCAAAAAAAGCTGCCCCTAAAGCCAACCCGACTGCAATGGCCACCGGAAGGTTGCGGCCTCCCGATTGACTTGGCGAACCCGTTCCCTCGATTTTACTGCCGCTATGTGTGACCACTCGTTCGTCATCAGTCACTTTGTTTGGCTCCTCATAGTCTCGCCGACCTTCTCGCCAATGTGGTGCTGGCCCACCGAAATGAGTCAATTCATCACCTTCTTCTTCGAGGTTGTCGGGGTTGTCTTCTTTATCGGTGTTGGCCTCACCGTCAACGAACGGGGTACGAGCCATTGCACGCTGACTCGGCGGAGTGTCGAAAAGCTCGATTACGCGAGGCTGCTGCCGGGAGTCATCTGGTGGCGTTTCCTCTTCACCTGTTCTAACAGTGTGGTCGAAGGAAACAAGTTCCGTCAGACTGTCCGACTCAGTCGTCTCATCATCGCTCGATTCATCTTCGTCATCTGCTAGAAGCAATTCAGCGGTGGGTTCATCTGTAAAGAAATCGTTATCGCCGCTAGGGCTTTCACCGTCCGAAATATCAGAGGGGTCCGGGTCGCCTTCAGGTTTGGATATATCGTCCGATATGGCTGGCGGGCTGTCATCTTCTTGGCCATCGTGTGTTGAAGTTGGGCTGGAGTCAGCTTCTAGAAGATCAACGCGTGTTGACGCGACCTCGCTCTCACCTCTGGCTTCTCCGACACCTTGATCCACCGTTCCGGTATCGAAATATGGCGTTTCATCTTCCTCGATACGACCGATAATCGGAGCGTTCTCGAATGCTGATGCGTCGAACGGATCATCGTCTTCGAAAAGCGGTTCATGGAATAGGTCGTCAGTCGAAAGTTCTGTTTGGGAGTATTCGTCCTCGTTCAACTCGGACACCGATTCCTTGAGCGCCACCATACTGGGTCCTGCATCTTCTACATTTATCGGCCCGGTGTCGAATAGCTCCACGCCTTCCACAGGCACAATCGTCGGAATAGTGTCTGAGCGCAAGACATCTAGAAGTCCTGTGTCTGAAGTGTCAACTAAGTGCGGGTCATCGGGGAGTTGAGGGAAAAGTCTCGAACCGCGCTCAGACCCAGCGTCGACCTCGGGTGGGTCCGGGCGTTCTCCTCCGTCGGGTAGTTGCCCAGATCCAGGTTCCGACCAATGGGGTATCGGCGTCTCATCGAAGTCAAAAGACAACACGGGTCCAGAATCGTTCTCGCCAGACACCTCTTCAGGACGTCGGCGTTCAATATCGTCAGCGTCACCATCAGACATATCGACTCCTGACTTCTGACTCAAACCTCAAGCAGCTCTTGCTCCTTGGCGCTGAGCGCGCGATCAATTTCGTCGACTGCGTTCTGGGTGAAACGGTCGAGTTCTTTGCTAAACCGTTCTTTGTCGTCAGACGATATTTCTTTATCTTTTTCAAGTGCATCTAAGTCCTGGCGGGCCGATCGCCGAAGGTTGCGGACGGCGACTCGACCATCTTCAGCCATCTGCTTGACCACTCGTACCAGATCTCGTCGCCGTTCTTCGGTCAAAGGCGGAAAAACTAGGCGCAGCACCTCACCATCGTTGCTCGGGTTAATACCCAAGTCCGATTCCATCAGAGCCTTCGATATTCCCTCCATAGAGCCTCGATCAAAAGGCTGGACAACTAGTACGCGAGCTTCTGGAACGGAGAAGCTCGCCAACTGCTGAAGAGGCACGCCAGCACCGTAGTAGTCAACTTTCAACTTTTCGACGAGCGCTGGTGTAGCTCGACCTGTGCGAACAGTCGCATAATCAGTTTGTGCGTGTTCTATTGCCCGTTGCATGCGTTCTTGGGCATCATCACATATCTCTTGGGCGAACTCGCTCACCTGACCAGCGTACCGATTGCGGCGCCACCCAGGATGGACTCAAAATTGCCGCGGGCCATCAGGTCAAAAA
>Ga0315334_10002089_pt1 | contig 12459 bp, 16 predicted proteins | sample M150034915metaG_FD_205555 | JGI IMG/M metagenome (GOLD analysis project Ga0315334, IMG submission 205555) | Ammonia-oxidizing marine archaeal communities from Monterey Bay, California, United States - M1 500m 34915 | ecosystem: Environmental > Aquatic > Marine > Intertidal zone | place: USA... | reverse complement strand
GATCCGAGTACTCTTCAACAAGACGTACAACCTGAAAACGCAAAAGAAATTGCTAAGATCTTACGTAGGATTGTTGGTGAAGAAGGATATGGTGAAAGTTTTGATTCTAAAATCGATGGTCTTATCGAAGACTTAAAAAAAAACGACAGAGTAGTTGTTCTTGTCCCCGGGAGTTTTAAGCCTCCTCATAAAGGCCATTATGAGATGGTCAAACAATATAGCGAAACACATCCTCAAGGTCAAGTCCATGTTTTAATTTCAGCACCATCAGCTAATAGTGAAAGAAGAACTAAAGACGGTAAATTAATTACACCATCCGCTGCTAAGCAAATATTTGAACTGTATGCACATCCGCTTAATAATGTTACAATTAGTGTTTCTGAGTTTCCATCACCTGTTACAGCAGCGTTTGAGTCTCTAAAAACTCTAGATCCTGGAACTACAGTTATATTAGGTGCTAGTAAAAAGGATAATGACTGGAAGCGGTGGACATCTGCACAAGCTTGGGCTGAAAAAGAAGGATTAGAATTAGATATATGGAACCCTGAAGAAACAGCAGTTGATGTTGTAGCTAATGATCTTGGTCGTCCGTATAGTGCTAGTAATATAAGAGATAATTTTGATGACTTCGAGCAAATAAAAGCCGACATACCGGAGCATGTCAATCCTGAGGAAATTAAAACTATTTTTGACTTACTTTAAGTCTCTTACAAAATCATAAAACTCTTGTCTCGTAAGATCTCCTTTATCTAAAAAGGCACCTGACATTCTAGCAGTTTTCATTGTACTATTGTGCTTAACTCCTCTTACACACGCACACATATGATCCGCTTCCACTAAAACTGCTACTCCTTTATTTTGCTCAGCTACAAGATCAATGTGTTTATGAATTTGCATAGTTAAATTTTCTTGAACTTGTGGTCTCCTTGAGAACCATTCAACAATTCTATTTAATTTACTGAGACCTATAACCTTTCCTTCTTTACCTGGTATATAGGATACATGGGCATTTCCGATAAACGGTAAGTGATGATGAGAACAGAAGGAATGTACTGTAATATTGCCTTGAAAAACTAATCCATCATATTTATCAACGTTATCAAATGCTGTTATTTTAGGAGGTTCATTATAACACCCTTCCGCTAAGTCATTAACAAACGCTTTTGCCACTCGTCTCGGTGTGTCTGCGCTGTTTGGATCATTTCTCCAGTCGAAACCTAAGGCATCCATATAACATTCATAAGCAGCAGAAGCCTTTTCAATAATTAATTCTTTCTCCTGCTCTGATCTAGGCTTATTACCGTTAGCGTATTGAAGTAAATCTTCATTCATATGAAATCATTATAATATAATCTAATTGTAAATCAACAGTTGATTACTTTGAGGCTTAAGTTATAATAGAAATATATGAAATTTACTAGTACAAAGATCATGGAGCTTGGTAGTTGTGCTTTTCGTCAACCGAAAGCAGATCATTCACATTGTCGATTTATTCATGGTTATAGATTGACGGCTAAAATTTGGTTTGGAGCTAATCAATTAGATAATAATCATTGGGTAGTTGATTTTGGAGGTTTAGGTCATCTTAAAAAACTTCTTAAAAATCAATTTGATCATACAACTTGTATTGCTGCCGATGATCCTGCTCTCCCTATTTTCGAAGAGTTACAGAAAGCTGATGCATGTGATTTAAGAGTTATGCCTAATGGCACTGGTATTGAGCGTGTCGCGGAATTTTGTTTCAAAGTAGCTGATGGTTATATTAAAGAAAGTACTGATGGTAGATGTTGGGTAGATAAAGTCGAAGTATTTGAACATGAAAATAATTCTGCTATTTATACTGAGAATATTACTACTACTATGAGATTTGCTGACCCGGAAGGTGGTTACCAAAATGGGTAAAGGAAGTAAAAGACGAACAGGAGAAAATACAAAAAATATTGTATCTAATTGGGATGAGATCGATTGGGGACATATAAAGTTTACTAAAGACGGAGAAGATAAAAAGAAAAATGAACGAAAAAGAATCAACAACAATGATCGCTGATGGTAGTGAAACAATTTATCTATCAGATGATAGGATATTTTATACCGTCGAGGGTGAGGGTGAGTTTATAGGATATCCTTCGGTGTTTATGAGATTGTCTATGTGTAATCTCACATGTAAAGGCTTCGCATCTGCTGACTCTCCACATGGTTGTGATAGTTATATCTCTTGGAGTGTAAAAAATAAACTTACATTAAAAGAGGTTTTTGATTTTCTTGCAAGTAGTGGCTATAAAGATCATTTATACAATGGGGCTATATTAAAAATTACTGGAGGAGAGCCATTAGTACAACAAAAGGCATTATTAAAGTTTTTAGATTATATGGAAGTTGAATGGGGATGGGTACCTCGGATAGATTTTGAAACTAATGCAACAATATTACCAGATCCAGAGTGGTCTAGAGTTGGTGCGACATTTACTACTTCTCCTAAAATGAGTAATAATGGTGATCCAGAAGATAGGCGTTATAAGCCTAAAGTTCTAGATTGGCACTCTATAAACGGATCTGGTTTTAAATTTGTTATTGACAAAGAATCAGACATCGATGAGGTTTTTGGTAAATATATTACACCGTTTGATATTCCTACGGGTAGAGTGTGGTTAATGCCATGTTGTGGTAGTAGAGAAGAGCATATAGAAAAGGCTCCTATGGTCGCCGAACTAGCTAAGAAGTACAGATTTAACTTTAGCCCACGTCTACATTTATTAGTATGGGATATGGCATTAAAAGTCTAATTTAATAAATATTAAATAATATGAGAATTGCAATTAGTGGAACTGCGTGTCAAGGTAAAACTACTCTTATTAAAGATTTCTTAGATCAATGGCCGAAGTATAAAACTCCAAAAAAGACTTATAGAGATATTATTAAAGAGAATAATCTCGATCACTCATCAAAGACTAATAAAAAGACTCAATGGGAAATCCTTAATTTTATGATTGAGGAACAACAAAAGTATAGAACTGGAGATGATGTTATTTTTGATCGGTGTCCATTAGATAATTTGATATATAGTATGTGGGCCGTTGAGCAATCAGATAATCATATCGATGAAAAGTTTGTCGAGAAGTGTATACCATTAGTACGTGAAAGCTTTCGAAATTTAGATATTATATTCTTTGTACCTATTACTAAAGTTGCTCCTGTTGAAATAGAGGAAGATGATTTAAGAGATACTGATGCAGAGATTATAGAATCAATAGATAATATATTTAAAGCTGTCCATCGCGAACACGAGCATAATCCTAAAACTACATTTTTTATTACAGATGACAAGCCGGCGATTATAGAGGTTTTTGGTAGTAGAACAGAGCGTATAGAGTTATTAAAATTATATATTGATGCAGACGGTGACGCACATGATCCTGGTAATATATTAGATGAAGAAACTCTAAGAGAGATGGAAAAGCTTCAAGAAGTATGGAAAGATGTCGATCCTGAGGAACATTCTCTTATTAAAAAAGAGATGGAAGATAAAATTGCTGAAGATAAAAGGAAAATTAGATTAAATAATTATAGATGAGTGAATATGATAAATTATGTGAACGGTATATGATACGAAGAGTTAGATCTTTTTATCCTCGTAAGTTTGATTTATCTCCGGAGTTTGTAGAAGCTTTTAAATTAGAGTATTCACGTTTAATAGAGTCGGGTCAAAATAAACGAACGGTATTTGAGAGAATGCGCAAAGCATTATCCTTTCATCTTTGATCTCTGTAATACCTTTACAATATACTTTAGTATTTCTGATCTAACAATTTCGAGCTCTGTAAAAGTAAATACATTTATACCAAAGTCTGTAGACTCTTCTGTATTAAATGCATCGTATATTGATTTAAAACCTGATTTATTACCTATGTCACTTTGCTGAGAGTCTCCGATAACTATATATTTTGATTCATGGCCAAATCTAGTTAAAATTGTTGTTAATTCCTCTCGCGTTAGATTTTGAGCTTCGTCAACTAATACACATGCATTTTTAAACGTTAAGCCTCTTGTATAATTAACCGGGTGACACTTAATAAAACTTTCAGACATCAGCGTATTAATTGTTGAACTATCTAATAATTCATTTAACTTCTCTAATAGCGGGAGACTCCATGGGAGAAACTTTTCTTCAACTTCACCCGGTAATGATCCCATACTTTTTGATGCTGATTCTACAATACTGCGGATGTATACTACTTCCTCTATCTTTTGGGTGCGGAGTAATTGTAAAGCAATATAAACTGATAAATACGTTTTTGCTGATCCAGCTGGACCGTCTATTATAGACATTTTACACGTATCTTTAAAACAAACATCTAGGAAATTATCATGTACATCAGTTAGATTATATTGTTGTCGTATAGAGTAATTAAGAAATTTGTTCTTTTCAATACTATCAGTAATTTCTGTCTTATCTATTTTTGTCTTTTTGCTAATTCGTCGCCCGTTCTTGGCCATATCTGTAAGTATTTATTTGCTTTTCAATGCTTTACAATTATAATATTTACAGTGAATATATTAATAGGCTGTCTTAGCTACAGGGAATATACTGGTTCTGAGTTATATTTTTATGAACTTTCAACAGCTTTAAGAGATGCCGGGCATGTTGTATCTATTTTTTCTCCGTTCGTAGATAATCCGTTACGGGATCGAACTAAGGATATAAAATTTCCTAATAAAGATGAAATTTTAAAAGAAAAGTATGATTTGGTTTTGTTTTCTCACGGTAAAGTTATATGGGAATATATAAAAGACATAAAAACAAATAAACTAATTAATATTATTCATTCTGAAGTTATTCATTTAGAAGAACCGGTAGATGATTCTAAAATTGATTTATATATTGGTATACGACCATCGATTGTTGATTTTATAAAAAGTAAAATACCTAATGCTAATATAAAATTAATATATAATCCGTTTGATTTTAATAGATTTAATACACAAAAATGTAAGAAGAAAAAGAGTGTTAAAGATAAGATAGTATTATTTCCCGGTAGTTTAGATTACTTGAGATATAAACCATTGAAATATTTGTTAGATTTGTCTGAAAAACAAAACTTTAAAGTTATGCATGTTGGTAGAAGCGATTATTCTACTGTACATCCTAACTTTTCTACATTTGAATCTACATGGAATGTAGAAAAGTATTATAAACAATGTGATATTGTTTCTGGTATATTTTTAGGTAGAACTTCTATAGAAGGTTTATTGTGTGGTAAAAAGATATTACAATTTGATGTAGATAATAAAGGAACTATTAATAAAGTTTATTGGCATACAGAGAGTGATTTAGAGAAGTTCAATAAACATACCGTTGCTAAAGAGTTTTTACAATGAAAATCTTACTTGTCGCAAATAAAACGTTACCTCGATTAACTAACGATGGTAAAGTAAAAGGATTACTCGACGCAGCATTTTATAATTTATATATACCGTTATTAGAATTAGGTCATACGGTATATTTTTATGATACTATAAACCCCGTTATTAAAGATTTTACCGATGTATATAATAAATTTAAGCCAGATTTAATTTTTTGCTGTGTAACTGGAAGCCACCATGTAACTCCATATGAACCTCTAGATAAGATTAAAGAAATAACACAATCCGGGGATTGTATTACGTTTAATTGGTTTTGTGACGATATATGGAGGTTTGATACGTTTTCTAAGCAAGTTTGTAACTCATTTTATGCGTGCTCAACACCGGAACCATCTTATATTGAAAAATATAAGAGTATAAATTATGATAATATTTTGTTAGGGTGCTGGCATGTTAGTAATAATATGTATTGTAAAAGCGCCGGGTATTTAAATGATATTAGTTTTATAGGTGGTCTAACTAATTGTCGTTCAGAGTTCTTTAATACCCTGAAGATGCCTGTTGTGTATAAAACAGGGCTTGCGTATGAAGACTTATTTAATTTATTTTCTTCGAGTAAGATTAATTTAAATTTAACCGTTAACGATAATGATCCAAACAAACAACCTCAAATGAAATTAAGGATTTTTGAAGTTGTATCAACAAGTGGATTTTTACTCACTCAATATACTCCGGACCTAGAACAGTTTTTTGATATAGATAAAGAAATAGTAGTATTCAACACTGTTGATGAAGCGAGAGATAAAATTAACTTTTATTTAAACAATGATAACACGAGAGTAAAAATTGCCCGCGCTGGTTATTTACGATATATAAAAGAACATACCTCAAAAATAAGATTAAACAAACTGTTATCTGATATTAAAAATTTATGACCGTATACATACAAGAACATACAGCTGGGGCTGGTAAGTGGATATATACTGGTTATAAACATGCATGGGAATCTATAGGACATAATGTTGTCTTGTTTAATAAACATATAAATCCAACTGGTGATTATTATATAATGATCACAGATAGTGCTGCTGAGCAGTATTTAAATTTAATTACCAATAGTAAACAGTGTTTTTTATACACTCAACCAAATCACTTTCCTGCGCCGTGGGGAACACATCCTAATTTTCAATGTCACTGTCCTGATGAGGTCATAACAAAATTAAACAACATGGCTAATGTTAAAAAATGGACATTTAGTACTGTAACACATTTTTTTAATAAATGGAAAAATGTTATAACAGTACCTTTAGCATTTGATAATATAGGATATCATCGAACTAAAACAGAATATAAATTTGATGTTTGCTTTATCGGTGGTACTGCAAATAATGGGTTTAATGAAAAAATTCATATTATGAATAAGACACTAGGGTATATTTCTAAAAGATTAAATTGTGGTTTTTTTATTGATAAAAACCTGTCTCATAAACAAGAAAATTATATACTTAACGCATCAAAAATCGCTATTAATATACATGATGCGTATCAAAGGAATTTAGGTCTGGATACTAATGAGCGAACATTTAAAGGCTTAGGAGTCACTGGTATGTTGATTAGTGATAAAATAACTCAATTAGAAGATATGTTTTCATTTGTTAATACATCGAATGATAGTAGCGAATTGGTTTCATTTATTAAAGATCATATTAATGATCCTAACTTAGAACAAAATAAACAATCTAATGTAGATTTTATATTAAACAATCATACTTATGTACATAGAATTAATAAATTGCGCGAATTATGATAAACGACCCTAGAATATCTATTATTGTACCTTGTTATAATAGTGAAAAATATATTATACCCTGCTTAGAGAGTATAAAAAATCAAACATATACTAATATAGAAGTAATTGTTATTGATAATGAAAGTAAAGATAATACTTACAATATTATAAAAGAGTATAAACAAGATTTTATAATAGATACAGTGGAAAACATTTATCCTAGGTGCTGGGATGAAGTTAGAAATAAAGCTTTAACGGTATATACAGGAGATTATTTTACTTTATTAGCTTCTGATGATTTAATTCAAAACAATTATATAAAAAAATGTGTAGATTATATTAACGTTAACACTCCGTTAGCTTTTAATAGTCCTATTAAAGGATTTCAAATTAAAAATAATAAAAATATTGTTATTAATACGGCGCAATATAATTATAATAATATCGATGAGTTAAAAAGAAATTTACTAGCACAATGCTGTGTTAATACTCCGAGTGTTTTTTATAGTAAAAAACTACAGGAATTAAATTTACTAAAAACGGAACCTAAAACATATAGTGGCGCAGCTGACTATGACTTGTATTGTAATATTGTAGATAATAATGTTTTTATTGAGAGGACTCAAGATTGGTTAGGTTATTATTATCGCTGGCATCCAGATCAAGCAACATGGCAAATGAGAAAAGATAATATAAACTATGATCTATTAATACAAAATAAATGGAGAGAGAAATGGACTTAAAAAAACGTATAATTGATATATGTTATAAACATAAAATATCTCATATTACTAGTTATATAACTAGTGTAGATATTATTGATTATATTTATAGTATAAAGAAGGCTGATGATATTTTTATTTTATCAGCTGGTCATTGTGCTCTTGCGTATTACGTCGTGTTAGAGAAATATTTAGATATTGACGCTGAGGCACTCTTTTTAAAGCATGGTGGCCACCCTCATTATGATAAAACAAATGATATACATTGCTCAACTGGAAGCTTAGGTCAAGGATTACCTGTTGCAGTAGGTAGATCTGTTGGTAATAAGAATAATAAAGTATATGTACTTATAAGTGATGGAGAATGTGCGGAAGGTTCTATATGGGAGAGTTTAAAATTTATATATGAAAATAATATTAAAAATATTGAGGTACATGTTAACGTGAATGGATACTGTGCATATGACAAGATTGATGTTCAGTATTTAATTAAGCGATTAAGAGCATTTTTACCAGACATATGTATACATTATACCTCTACTGATATATCATTTTTAAAAGGTATTAATGGACATTATCATATTATGAAAAAGGAGGACTATGAGGAAGCAATTCGCTAATTTAATACATAGTAAGATGGCAGTACAGAATAACATTGTTGTTTTAACTGCAGATTTAGGATATGGGTTGTGGGATCGAATTAAAATTGATTATCCAGATAGATTTATTGACGTAGGGGCTTCTGAACAATTATTAATAGGGACTGCTGTTGGATTGTCTATGGAAGGTAAAATACCTGTAACGTATTCTATTACTTCTTTTTTATTATATAGAGGTTTCGATTTTATTAGGAATTATGTCCATAACGAGAAGTGGCCAGTTATTTTAGCTGGTGGAGGTCGCGATAGAGATTATGGTTATTTAGGTTATTCTCATTGGGCAGAAGAAGATATTGACGTACTTACCAGTCTTAATAATATAGAATTATATAAACCAGATAATGAAGAAGCGATGCGTGGTGATGTTGATATTATCTTAGAAAGAAAAGCTCCGTGTTATATTAATTTGAGTAAATGAATATTTTAGTAACAGGTAGTAATGGATATATTGGCTCGAGTATTAAAAAGTCTTTTATTAATTGTTCTTTACTTAGTAATTCATATAATATTACATATATAAATCGAGAATTATTAGATTTGTGTGACCCTGCTGCTACTAATAACTTTTTTATTAATAAATCGTTTGATGTTGTTATACACACCGCTGCTTCTGGTGGGAGTAGATTAGAAATAGAAGGTGGAAGTATATTAGATAATAATTTATTAATGTATTATAATTTACTTAACAACCGACAACATTTTAATAAATTTATATACTTTGGATCTGGAGCAGAATTTTTTAATCCTCCTACAATGTATAGTTTAAGTAAGCAGGTAATATATAATTCTATTTTAGATAAAAATAACTTTTACAATATTAGAATATATGGTGTATTTAATGAAGATGAATTAGATAGACGCTTTATAAAAAGAGCGATTATTAATAAAAAGAACAATCGCAGTATTGTTATTAATAAGGATACGCTTATGGATTTTATTTATATGGAAGATTTATTAAAACTTATAGATTATTATATTATTAATAACGATATGCCTAAAAGTATTGATTGTACGTATAAAGAAACATATAAATTAACTGAAATTGCAGATTTTATCAATAGTCTCGGCAACAAAGTAGATGTAATTTTAAAGCAGCCTGGTTTAGATACATATTGCGGTAAATATAATACATTTTTAGAAAAAATTAATTACATAGGTCTAAAAGCAGGTATAGTTGACACCTATAATACTGTTGCAATTTAGTTTCTTTATGTTATAATATATAAAATGGCAGATGTTAATGGTATATTACAGAGTGTAAGAGAATATATTACTGATAATAATCACCGGACATGGGTTCCTGGTGAAGATTGGGTTCAATATTCCGGTCCATATTATGATGAAAATGAGTATGTAGTAGCTATAGAAAGCTTATTATCCCAGTGGTTTATTATGGGAAAAGCTGGTAGGTTGTTTGAAGATGTATTCCCTGAGTACTTAGGAAAGACCCATGGGGTCATGACGAACTCTGGTAGTTCGGCTAATTTATTAATGTATTCTGTTTTAAAATGTACAAATACGTTACCTGAAAAGTATATACTACCTGTTGGTGCTAAATTTATTACTCCAATTGTTTGTTTTCCTACTACAATTAACCCCATGATACAAAACGGCTATGAACCAGTGTTCGTAGACGTAGAGCTACCAAGTTTAAATTTAAATTTAGATCATGTTGAGCAACTATTAGAAAAAGATTATAATAAAGAAATAAAAGGGATTGTTTTCGCGCACGTATTAGGTAACCCGCCTGATATGGACAGGGTAATGCAAATTGTTAAAAAATACGACCTTGTGTTTTTAGAGGATTCGTGTGATGCACTTGGTTCTACCTATCGTGATAAAAAACTTGGCTCTTTTGGTGATATTTCGACATGTTCATTTTTCCCTGCTCATCACATGACTACTGGTGAAGGTGGTTTTGTGGCCACTGATCAACCAATTGTACGTAGAGCTTTAGCAAGTATGAGAGATTGGGGTCGAGCTTGTTATTGTAATGATAAGAAACCAGGGGATGTAACTTCTGGTTCCGCTTGTGGTAATAGATTTAAACAATGGTTTAAACCATGTTCTGATTCTGTATATGATCATAGATATATTTTTAATGAAATAGGATATAATTTAAAACCATTAGAATTGCAGGCAGCTATTGGCTTAGAGCAAGTTAAAAAACTACCTGCTATGGAACAGGCTCGTAGAGATAATTATAATAGACTGACAGATATTTTTAAACCATATGAAAAATATTTGCACTTACCTGTACCTACACCTAATTCTGATCCATGTTGGTTTGGTTATTTGTTAACTGTAAAAGATAATGATTTTTTTACTAAAAATGATTTGACTAATATGTTTGAAGAGCGTAAAATACAAACAAGATCTTATTTTACTGGTAACGCGTTATATCACCCGGCATATAAGTCTTTACGAGATAAATTTGATTATAATAATTTTCCGGTCGCTAATATTATAACTCGTGATTCTCTTTTCCTAGGAACGTATATTGGTATTACAGAAGAAAAATGTAATTATATTAAAACCGTAGTAGATAAATTTTTTACTGACGTCTTAAAATGAAAATCGTATATATTACAGGGTGTTTAGGTTTTATTGGTTCATACTTTACAAGAAAGGTATTAAAGGAAGGTTGGTATGTATATGGTATAGATAAGTGCACATATTCAAGCAATAAAAAATATATTCAAGAGTTTTCTAAATATAATAATTTTGTCTTTTATAATATAGATATTAATGAGCTTAATTATCTTAATGATTGTGATTTTGTAATAAATTTCGCAGCTGAATCTCATGTAGATAATAGTATTAATAACTCAGAAGAGTTTGTTCAGTCTAATATTTTAGGAGTTAAAAATTTATTAGATTTAGTGAGAAATAAACACATTAATTGTGTTGATCGGCCAACTTTTGTACAAATTAGTACAGATGAAGTTTATGGAGATATTAATACTGGCTTTCATACAGAAGAAGATCTATTAAAGCCTAGTAATCCGTATTCTGCTGCAAAGGCCGCGGCCGATATGCTTGTTGTTGCTTGGTCTCGTACATATAATTTAAATTATATTATTTTAAGACCAACTAATAATTATGGTATAGGTCAATATTCTGAGAAATTAATACCATTATCAATAAAGAATATTTATAGAAACAAAAAAATAAAGCTTCATAATAATGGTACACCTGTACGCACTTGGCTGCATGTAAAGGATACGGCTAATGCAGTATATACCGCTATGAACATTGGCGCTAATAATGAAATATATAATATTTCTGGTAATCATGAATGTGAAAATATAGAAGTTATTAAAAAGCTTTGTTCATATATGGAGAATGTTACTATTGAAGGTTGTGTAGATTTTAATTATGCTCGCGCCGGGCAAGATGTGCGGTATGCTATTGATGATTCTAAACTTATGTCCTTCGGCTGGAAACCAGTCGCAGACTTTGACATAGAGTTAAAAAATATTGTCGAAGCTACAAGCCAAGACTCTTTTTTTTATGAGTAAAGTAGCATTAATTACAGGAATAAATGGTCAAGATGGTTCATACTTAGCTGAGCTTTTATTAGAAAAGGAATATGAAGTATGGGGAATGTTGAGAAGAAACTCTAGCCCGGAAGGACAAACGACTCGAATAGATCATATTTTTGATAGACTTAATCTCGTATATGGAGATTTAACAGATCTATCTTCTTTAATTAGCATTGTAAATAAGTGTCAGCCTGATGAAGTTTATAATATAGGGGCACAGTCCCATGTACGTATTAGTTTTGATATACCAATATTCACAGCTGATGTTACCGCAATGGGGACGTTAAACGTATTAGAGGCTATACGTCAAGTTAACCCTAATATTAAAATGTATCAAGCATCATCAAGTGAGATGTTTGGTAATAGTATAGATGACGACCGGT
>Ga0315334_10002088_pt1 | contig 12462 bp, 5 predicted proteins | sample M150034915metaG_FD_205555 | JGI IMG/M metagenome (GOLD analysis project Ga0315334, IMG submission 205555) | Ammonia-oxidizing marine archaeal communities from Monterey Bay, California, United States - M1 500m 34915 | ecosystem: Environmental > Aquatic > Marine > Intertidal zone | place: USA... | reverse complement strand
TCCTTCGTGTGGTGCATCCGCTCTTCCATCACCCTGAACATTCAACTCTGTCCATCTGCGTCTTGCAACAGTAAAAGTAATTTGATCTTTTATTTGTAGTCCAAACTTCGAAATAAAATCACCCTCACCCTCAAACCCATCTACAGATTTAATATACATTTCAATTGTATGAGCACTATTATAAGATGCGGTATTATCCTCGCCCATCAATGTGTCTTCATCATTCAATGTTCTGGGACAATAATATACATCCATACCAAAGGTTTTGATAGCTTCAATATTTAAATTTTCTATCAATCTTTGCTCTGGTGTATTTGTACCATGCAGATTGAAATACTGATTTGTTGCCATTTATTATCCTATTAAATGATCTATTGGTAGTTCATACCGTAGCGACATTTCTGTTTGAATGGTTTCTAACTCTGCGGTTGCGTCATCATATAATTGTCTTCCATTCATCGTTACTCCACCCGGCAATTGCATTCCCTCAAACTTGGTAAGATTTTGGCCCCATTGTTTTTTCATCAATGCGGTATTATATCTTTTGAGAAACATATCACCCCAAATATCGGTATACGTGGCCGGATCAAGAATTTTATCTACTTCAACAACAATAAAATCATCTATGTCGGCATCTGATCCCCATGAAATATCAAGATATAGTTTGTCTGCATGTCGATTATATCTAAATGATGGCTGACCTGTAAACATTTCATTAATCAACGCTAAATATTCTTGTGCAATTTCAAAACTTGCTAAACCACCACTTCCCAATGAATGCATTTCAGATAGTGCAAATTGATATTTAGAGGAAAACATAGAATTAGTTCTAGTATTATCAGAAAAGGGAATAATTCTTCGAACCCCAATAATTGCTTCGGCTATAGTTATGTATTTGTTATCGTAGTCTCCTATTGCTGTTGCGGTAGATGCATGAGTTGTTGCGGTTGCTGAACTTGTATTACCTGTAATAGTTTCGCCAGTAGAAAATGTAGTAGTAGTATTTGCATAAAACGTATTACCATCTCCACCCGATTTAACTTCTGGGTCTTTATATCTTAAAGTAGTATTAGCACTATGATATGCGTGTACTGTTGCTTGAACACCACTTGTTCCGCCAGTAATTATTTCACCATTTGAAAAAGTTCCAGTTGGAGCTCCCGCTAGTTTGAGAGTAGAGCCTGAAATTTGATGTTTTAGAAATGTATTTTCGGTTGCATCAAAATGATATTCTTGGTAAAATTGGAGAGAATCATCGATACAATCTTCTACTTGGTCATCATCAATATTCAATTCGACTACTGGCCAGCCAAGTTTCCGTTTACAATAATCTTTAAAAGTTGTTCTAGTAGTTGGTTGTGTCATTTCGTTGCCTCTGCAGATATCGTTATAATTCCTTCTGCCAATCTTTCTACTATTGTACCACCCGATTGTGTATATTCAACATCGTAAACATAATTTCCAGGGGAAAGAGCTGCAGTCTGTGTCGCAGTCAATGAGATTGTTACATTTGATCCTGCAACGGCGGTAGTTATAGTAGTAACATTATTTGATGAATAGTAAGATTGACGCATCTTAGCGGCACATGTCCCTGTAGAGATAGTGACATTCTGACTAACAGAATTTTGTGCGTAGATTACTTTTTCAAACGTGCAACCTTGATCTAATGCAATGTTTACAGTTTGTTTTTGGAGGGTCAATGCCACAATCCTTCTCCTTTTATAATAGTGTAGTTTATATAGTTGTTCCTATACTATTTATATGATAAGGAAATCTGTGGCATCTAATTTAATTTTGCTTTTAGTTCATCGATCTGAACTTGTTGTTCTTTGATTGCCTCAAGAAGAACAGCAGTCATTTTTGAATATTGAACTCCATGTGGTTTGCCTTCTTTATAAGATACCAAATTAGGAAGAACTTCATGTACTTCTTCTGCAATAAATCCATAATTATTATCAGGCACCTCATCATCTTTCCAATCAAACGAAACTCCTTGCAGTTGTAGAACAGCAGGAAGTATATTTTCAATAGGTTCAATATTTGTTTTTAGATCTCTATAAGAAGATTCTGTAAGAGTACCAGTAACCGTCAAATTATCTCCAACAGTTGTTTCAGAAGTTGCATGTCCTATTAATACTGCAATTCCAGAAGTTGCATTTGCAATTTTTAATGTACCGACTGCATTAGTAATATGAGAGTGTGAACCATCATGATATATTGTCATATCTTGAGCATCACCACACTTAATCGGGGAAGAGTCTGTTAAGTGTAACGAATCCGTAGCTTGATTCCATGTCATGTTACTACCAGCAGTATCACCATAAAATATAGCATTGTAGCCTGTACCATCTACACCAACTGTTATTAATCCAGTTTCATCTATCTTCATTCGTTGTGTGCCAGCAGTATAAAAATCTAAATCATCGTTGTCTGCACCTGCTGATGTTTCTGCAATAATTTTAGTATCTAGATCAACATCAATAACTCCGCCAAGTGATCCCCATTGAGATCCACTATAACCTTCAAAAGAACTTGTTGTAGTATTATATCGAATTCCACCTTGAACCTCAAAACCCCTATTGGAAGATGTTCCAACTGGAAGAACAATTGTTGATGTTCCGCTAAATTTCGCTACACAATTTGTAGAATCTTGTGTTACTACAAATGGAACTGCCGCGACTGCTAAGACATTATCATTCTTAATCGTTACTAAACTTCTTATTCCAGTAGTAGCAGAATCTGAAGTAAGAGCCATCAATGCGCCAGTAGTTAATCCGTTCATTGACATTGAGAATCCAGTTCCAGTTGTTGCGGTATCAGCAGTAATGTCAAGGATTCTTCCAGTTGTAACGAGAGTTGCAGTAGAAGTCAAATCCACCATCTTACCAGTTGTCAATGCATTCATTGACATTTGTAATCCAACACCAGTAGTTGCAGAATCAGCAGTAATGTCAATAACTCTTCCATTACCAGTAATCGTTCCTGTGGAAGTCAAATCTATCATCTTACCAGTAGTCAATCCATCCATTGACATGAAAATACCAGTTGCAGTTGTTGCAGCATCAGCGGTAACATTAAGAACTCTTCCGGCGCCAGTCATTACTCCTGTAGAAGACAAATCTATCATTTTACCAGTAGTCAACGCATCGGCAGAAACTTCCATTACTACACCTGTAGTCGCAGCATCTGCATTGATGTTTATGACTCTTCCAGCTCCTGCTAATATTCCTTCAGCTTGGATATCAAGAACAGTTCCAGTTGTAGCAGCAGATGCAATTTTTGCTGTATCTGAAGTTTGTTGTTGTGCATCTATTTCAAATGAATATCCACCTGCTGCAAGGTTTGTATCAATAAATACACCTCTTCCTGCATTTGATTGTACTGTAAGTCCGGTTGATCCTGTTGCAGAAGCATGATTTTGAATAATCGTTGCTATACTTCTAGTATCAGGAGCTGCGGAATCAGAATCGATATAAAGTGCTGACCCTTCTGTAAGTGCACCAGCAGAAATATCAATAACCTTACCGGTGGTTACTGAATCTGCTGCAATGTCAAGAACATCTGCGGTAGTTTGACTTGCAGTAACACTTATCCCAAGCTGATCTGCATCTTGTGAAGTAACTGAAAGGGCGGGTTTTCCTGAATCGGCCTTTTGTGTTATACCTGCATGACCTACCCAAGCATTTGCCCATTGCATTGTAGTATTACCAATATTAAAAGTAAGATTGGCATTTGGAATTAAACTGGAATTAATATCTGCGGTGAATGTTACTTGGTCTGTGGTTGCATCACCAAAAATAAGATTACCACTTATTGTAGTATCTCCATCTGTTATAAGATTTCCATGTATTCTTAAATTTTCTCCTATCACTGCCGATTTGAGGATACCCACGCCCCCTGCGGTGATAATCGAGCCGGTAGTATTACTTGTAGAATTTGTAGTATCTAACAACTTAATGAAATTACTCATTCCATCAGTTTGTGTCATGACCACAACTTCATTTGTCTTGACTCTCCATTGGTCAAAGGTATCTGTTAAAGCGACATTGGCACTCATGGTTTATGACTCCTATTTGTTTCTAATAAATTCTGTAAGAAGAGTTTTAATCTCAAGCATTTCTACTCTTATTGTTGTGAGTTCTTCGACTTGACCTCTTAATATATTTATATCATTTTGTTGTTTATGAAAATACACTCGTTCTTTTCTATGTTGTTGTAAAGCATTGTAATCTGTGTTCAATAATGCCTTCGAATGGGTGTCTCTAATGAATCTAGGATCTTCTGTTTGTACTTGTGTTCCCATTAGATTAATCTAATGCGATTGCTCGCATATCCTTCACTCTTGGCATATCGTATGTAGTATCTGCAACTAATGCTATCTTGATTGCAAATGTTTTAAATGTTTCATATCGTACACTATTTGATGTATATGCCGTGGTTTCGGCCGGTGTTTGATAAATAAACTCTTTAACATCTTCTTTTCCTTTAGAAATTGTTCCAGAAGAAGTCTCTTGCGTCATCAATATATAGTTTTTCAAATCAAAGTCATCAGGATCATCTGCGTTCTTAACTTTATAATATACATGAACATCTGTACCTAAAGGTTTATATGAATTTAAGACAATTTTTAGATCTGAAGCATCGAAACCATCTTTAAGAGTGACCCTTCGTGAAATATATTTTGCTGATATTGGGCCACCACTATTTCTTTCTTCTCCTGTACATTGTACTGCTGTATTAATTGATCCGGCTCCAGTAACAGTTGACATTGTGACTGTTGGATTTTGAGTATATCCTGAACCAGTATCAACTATTACAACATTTGAAACATATCCATTAGCAACAAAGACTGTCATCTTAGTATTACTTCCAGGAAATCCAGTATCTGCACCTATTGTCGTATGTTGTGCATTTGGATTTGCCCATATCAAAACTCCATTAGCAAATGCCGTAGTGCCAGCAGTTGGTGTACCGCCCGGAGTAGGAATAGTTTTATTATTTGCATTCGTTTTAATAGTAACAGAAGAAACGTTCTTTGATGGATTACCTTCCAAGTGAGTGACAGCTGAAATAATACCATAGACACCACTATCTGCTGCAGTTGTATGTACTGTATTACCATAAACATTACACATCACAGCTTCACCAACGACAAATGCGCCGGGATTACTACTATCAATTGTATATCCACCATTGGCACTTACAAGTGAAGCGGGGGTTGCTGTAGAGTTAACATTCATTGTTATTTCAACATGAACGTTTACTGTTGCAGTATTTGTAGTTCCACCACTTGTTATCGTTGCGGTATATGCCGATGACATAACATTCGTATAACCAGATCCTTTGGTTGTTATTGAAAAATCTGGATTTGCAAGTCCACCATTGTCAACATAATTTTCGACAGAAATTAAATTCAAACGATCAAGATCAATAACAGGCGTAACATGGGAATTAGAAGATTTCATTTCTGCTCTAATTCTAAAAGATCCATTAGTATACGCAAGTACTCTTTTTCTATCTGTCAATTCATAGTTCTGATCTGGACTAAATTTTACATAAGATGCAGATCCTTCAGTACCATCGGCTAATGTAAATGTTCCATTAGATGCTGCATATTTCCATTGAAGTTCTGTATCACTAAAATCTATAGTAGAAGTTCCAACTTTGATTACATCTGCCATTACGTTTGCTGTATTACCTGTGGCAGAATTTGCAGCGGTAATAAATTTTGCAAAGTTATTACTACCACCTCCACCTATGTCAAAGTCTGCTCTCTGCATATTGAACATTATATACTTGTTTGGATCTGCTTCCCAAACCCCCGCGTTTTGTGGTTTATAGAATGAACCAACAAATGAAGGTTTAGATATTTTGGCAACAGACCCTGTAGATGATTTTCCTTCTTCTGCCATGTGTACTTTATAATCTGTACTATTTGATGTAAGTACTAATGCATATTCATCAGGTGTCAAGAAAACAGGAGAATCAAAAGTAAATGTTGTTCTTGTAGTCGTATTTGCAACTGAGGAGTTTGCCGTAGTTGATACCTGTATTCTATCTGGATTCAATGAAACTTCACCAAATGGAATTACTTTAGAAGCACTTGGAAATCCGTTAACAATCGGCCGTAATTGTAATTTAATTGGAAGATTATTATCTTTTGAATAAAAATTCAAAGTAACATTTCTTAAGAACAGCCCCTTTGGAAATGAATTGGGATCAACATGAAATGTTTGACATAGTGGATTAACCCAATTTGATTTTTCCGTTGAACGTGAAGTAGTATCTCTGACTATTGCTACATCATTAGGAAGTTCTCTTTGATTTATAGTTTCTCTTGTTGAAATTAACAATTGTTCACGGCTTTGTAGAATTCCTTTTGCTACAAATGTTGATTCTGATGAAGCAACAGTAGCAGAAACATTATTAAATACGTTATCTGTAATTCTAAGAAGTTTATTTCCTGATCTCCAAGTTGCATCTGGAAGATGAAATTCTCCTGCAATCTGGCCGGAGTCATCCGTTTTCATAATACCATTAGCTACTCCAACGGAATAATGTAATCGCGTTGAAACGTTTGCTGTTGCAGTACTTGTTAATCCTTCTACTGCATTAGCTACAGTAAATACGTGAGTATCATCACCAATAGTTGCCGTTCCAAACGATTCACGTTGACCCTCAGGAAGAGAATTAGCTGCTCCATATTGAGCTGCATCTGTTGCGGCAGTGTTTCCTGTTACGTTTGAAATGAAAACTGTAGCAGTATTATTAGTCGTATTAGAGGAGAACATAATCGTTCCATAATTATTTGCACCATCCTTAAGTGTTTCTCCTACTGTAAAACTTCCATTAACAGTAATAAGTGTTAGTTTACTTGCCGGTCTTATAACTGCAGATACATCAGTTTCACTAAAATATACATAAACATTAGTAAGTGGTTGTAATCCAGTTGCTGCGAATTGAATAGTTTGTCCTCTTACATACGGTACAATCGTTGAATCAACAACCTTATTACCTATTGATTTAAGAACTGATTCCGGTGGAGTATTGGCACTAATTCCAACTCTCGATTTGGAATCGGTCATCTCTGCTGTACTTCTATTTGCCTTGCCTGTCTTACCTACTTTATCTACACCAGCTTGTGGTTGTTCAGTTACTTGTTTCCCTGTCCAGTTAGTACTCCAATCATCATACTGAGAACCAAATCCTGTTCTACCAGTAGACGGACTTAATGCCCAATTATCATTCTGACTTTCTAAATTTGTTGTAACATCAGGTCTTATTCCTTGTGAAAACCATGTATCAGAAGTGGGATATGTTCTTATTGCTCCCATCCAATTTGTAATATTAAAAGGATTGAGGGATTGAGTAGTACTTGAAAGTGGTTGTACAATAAAATCTACATCTGTATATGGAAGAGTTACCAAATCACCAGTCTTTGTTACGTTATTACTATATCCTAAACTATATGAAAGTCGATGGTTATCATAATAAAACCCCGGCCTCATTTCTTTCTTTGCATATTCTACTGAAACGTTATAATCATCATTCATCACATCACCTACTGAGTGACCACTAAAGGAATCAACCAATATACCATTTTTGAACGCGGTTCCGGTTGGATTGAATAATGAATCTTTCGCGGAACCAGTAGCAAAGCTTCTTGAGGCAGTTTCTTTTTCTAATATGGTCAGGGCAGTATAAAATTCTATTCTTTCAATTCTCTTTTCTAATTTACCAATATCTCTCATGGTAAATCGTTTATTGTCGATATATCGTGTAGTGATATCAGTAAGATTAAAAGTATATGCCGGTATACTCAATGAATACAATGTCATCGAATCTTCATCATCTGGAGGTGCTATCGGAGTAATACCAGATTCTCCTCTAAGTGTCTTAAATTTTCTATCTTTGGTAAGTGCTATTTTATCTACTCTTGACAAATAATAACTGAACCCCGCGGAAATTGTACCATCAGGATCAGGAGTTGGAATTCCTTCAATTGTCAATGTATCATTCATATCATTTGTTGCATTTTGTCTTCTCGGGCGTAAATCAATACAATCTCTTAGACTAACTGTTTCTCCTGTTGAGGGGCTAGTAAAATCTGGAATTACACCATAATTAAACGTTTTAGTACTCGCAGCATCGACTTGATTATAAGCCGGGCCCGTTGTTTGATACGAATCTACTGAGGTATAACCTTCACCACCACCCCAATCAAAGTAATCGAGAACAACCATAATTTTACCTGCGGGTCCTGGCTGTCCAGCTTTTAACTTAATAGTAGCATGATCATAGAAGTTATCTTTTTGTCCCGATTCAAATGTATATCTATCAGAAATATTATTGGCCGATGCTGTCATCATTGCAGCTGTGACATGGATAAATGGTTGTCCTGAATCAACAACTTTTACTAAATTAAATGCGTCCGAAACAGGAACAGAATCAATTCCGGTTTGTGTTTGATTTGGTGTTTCAAAATAGAACTGACCTCCTGCTGTAGAAGTTGTAGGTACTGCGGGAGATCCAGTAGTCGCGACAATAGCTGATCCGTTTCCTGCAACTACTGTTTTTGTTCTAGGTCCAGGCAGTTTCTTTACAGAAGAACTTTCTACAGTATAAATAATATCTGCCACAAAGTCAACATTAGTATTACAATATATGTCTATCCTTTGTCTATCACCGGAAACTATAACTGGCCTAATCGTTGCACCTAAATTATTAACTGCCCCTAAGTCAAGATAATCACCAACTACTAAGTTTCTTGCTTCTGTCGCTGTGGCACTTGGAAGTGTAGCTGTAGATACAACAGCATTAACAAATGTTTGAGCAGAGTTTGCAGTCTTAACAACTACAATAAAATTTTCTCTTGCGTTTGTTGTAGATAAAGTACCACCACTCGGCATAAATCGATAATTAGGATTAGATAATGAAAGCGTTATTTGACCATCACCTTGAGTCATGGTCTTTGCCTTCTCAACTTTCTTAAACGAGTAACTAACTGTATTACCTGTTGATCCTACTGTTCCTTTAATTGGACTTTGAGGTAATGGGAAGACTAGAGTATTTTTATCTGTATTAGATAAGATTGTATTACCTGAATCACTATTATTATATTTTCCAGTATCAGCTATATCTGCATGAGTATTAATAGTAGGAGGCGCTGCTAATGTTGAAATAGATATATTTTCTACATCTTTAATTTTGAAATCTATTTCGTAAGTAGTATTAGCAATGGTTGCTTGAGTCAATACAGTATTAGCTACAACATAATTTCCAGAATCCATCAATAATTGTTTATCACCAGTATTCGCAGTTGTGGCGTCTTCCAAAAGAATTATATCACCTGCGTCAGTAATCAATGATGTATCCATAAATGATAAAATGCTAGTTGCACTATCTGTTGCGGCTACCGATAAAACAAAAGAGGTTGAATTTGTAATAGATGCTATGGTTGTACCATCTACAATTCCTGTTCCAGATACTATCATTCCGACTACAAGTGGAGATGTAGAGGCTGTAGTAACTGTAGTAGTCCCATTTTTAACACAAGAAAACAGTACACCAGGCGTAGTATTGTTTATACCAACAAAATTTTGAATAGAATAATAATCATCAATAATTCTAACATCACTTGAAACATCAATACCACTTGTTGTATTAACAGTAATACTTGCACCTGTATATGCATCATTTACATAGGAAGTAGTACTGGCTTCTAATTGAACTATACTTGTATTAGCAGATTGGGGGTGACGGGAGGATGTACCTGTGATATTATTTGAAGTATTAACATCCCAAAGATATAATCTATAATTAGAGTGATTGGTATCTGCGTATGCTGTATTTCCAGAACTAGTATCCCAATCCATACTGCGAACTCTTGCTGTTCCAACTTGAGTCGCCGCGAATGTGGTATTATTAGTTAAGTTAATCGAGGCAAAAGGAACTGAGTGCATTTGACAAACTTCCGAAGCTCCAACATCAAATAAACTACTGGCAGTATCAACTACAAGATAGTTTCCCACTTCTGAAGTCATACTATAATTAGTAACAGTTTCAGTATCCCTACCTTTATCTACATCAATATAATGTGTATCAATACTCTCATATTCATAACCTTTTACATAAGCCTTACCCGCATCCATACCAGCAGAAATTTCAGACTCGTTGTAAATTATTGCATCGCCTGTATTTGTGGGGAGAGTTGTCTGTACTGTTAATCTTGTGTTATTAGCAATTGCTGTAACAGTTGAAGTCGTAGTATTAGCTCCAAGATAAATCTCATCACCCACATCTAATTCAGTTTCAAAAAGAGTATTATTTCCATGTACTGTAGTACCATCAACACCTGATGCCACAGTTAACCCTGAAATTCCTCTATGGATTTTTAGATCTAAATTAAATGGAGTGATTGTATAGTCACCAGACTCATCGTGTGTCCTTCTTGCCAAAGTCTTTTCAAGTTCCCCATACATGGGATACTTAACTTCTTCATTTTTAACACCACTTATAACTTTCAATAACTGGATAAAATTTTCATCCGCAAGTTGTAGAACTGGATCTGTTGAGGTAAGTGTTTTACTTTTTAAGGCTAACTCAATTTTATATCTTGCTGCCCCTGGAGCTGCATAGTTGTAAGTACCTGAAGCTGGATCAAGTAACAGAGGATCATCATCACTTGTTTTTGTTGATTCTGTAATTTCTAATCCAACTCTCCCAGAAGGAGTTTTGGAATAGGCATCCATGATTATAGTATTTGCGGGAGTAAAGAGGAAGAATCCACCAACATAAAATACGCCTGTATCGACACTAACAACCGAACCGTTACCAGTAGCTCCTTCAATACCAGAAGGTCCTGCAACACTAACAACTGTTGCTTGTACTGATCCGGCCGCGATTGTTTCGCCGTCATCGAATGTATCACCTGACAAATAATGGAACATTAACGTAGGTTGAGTACTGGAACTGGCTGCCTGCGAAGCCACAATCCGTGCTCGTGCATTGGAAGTTGCACCGACAATAGTAGTTCCGGAAAAAGAAGCTGCATTAATATTAACTCCCGATTCCTGAGTTTCTAGTTTAAGAGATTTAACATCAGTATCTAATGTTACTTCTCCACCAAAAACTTTACTACCATCTTTAAACATGTGCTGGCCATACCTCTCAATTTGTTTTTGAAGTATGGTCTGTAATTGTGTTACTTCCCTTGCCTGAACTGCATACCCAGGTCTAAAAAGAATACGATAATAATTACTTGATTCGTCATAATCATCATAATACGGCGTAACATTGAAATTTGTTGAAAGCGACATTCAATCTTCCTCTAGTATAAAATGAAATGATTAGAATTCAATAATTAATTTAACATCTTCTATTTGATCATCAGCTCTTGTTACCGGTGAACGATTTTCTATGTAGAGAACATCTCCAGAAAATTTCTCGAAATCACCACCAACTACTGCACTAGTATTTGCTGATCCTCCACCAGCTCCCGTAAAGGTTTCATTTGCTTGAAATGATCCGGCAATGGCGTCATATCCAACAGTAGTGTTTGATCCCATAGTAACATCAACCAATCTTAGAGTTGTATTATTTTTGAAATCGACAACTTTACCAGTTGCACCCGATTTTGCTGCAGTTACAAGTTCATCTTCTGCAAATGCTGTACTATTCCAAGATTGAACTGTTATAGTTACACATTGATCAATTGTTGTTGCGGTTGCAACATCACCATTAGCATATAATGGTTGAGCTACGAGCCCTATCTTACGGAAATCATTATTTGTAGTAAAATTTCCAGACTCTCCGTATTCCAATCGACTATTGACCATGACAAAAAATCCACCAAGTTCTTCAATTGCGTCATCACCATGTCCGCCACGTGGGCCAATAATTGGTGTAACGGCTCCAGAAGAACCTGCGTTTGTAATAATCGTTGCTACGGCATTACCATAATTGTTACCACCGGCAACAACCACAATATCACCAATAACACCAGATGCGGTATTGGTTGCACGAACATTTGCTCCATGTCCATCACCAGTAATAACGATTTTAGGGCCGATAGAATATCCATCTCCAGTTGCAGGTACGTTAGCACTTGCAAGGGCTGGTGCAAAAGTTACAATTTGAGTACCTGATTGGTAATCTTCGATTGTTCCACCTTTACCTGTAACACCACTTGCGGAGTCTGAAGTAAAGTAGATGTCATTATTGACAATCGAATCAGTTGCAAAACCATGTGATGTAGAAATTTTTGCGGTAGTTGTACTGTACGTACCAGATGGAACTGTTCCTGTTCCAAATGTATAACCAGATCCAGCAGTAGCAACATGAGCCACTTCAATGGCTCCATTACCTGAAGTATTCGCTGCAATTTCAACATCATACTGAAAAGATGAATCGGTAGTATTTGCAATCGCGTTATTTGCTTTACGTACACGTTGTGTAGGTATA
>Ga0315334_10002087_pt1 | contig 12463 bp, 10 predicted proteins | sample M150034915metaG_FD_205555 | JGI IMG/M metagenome (GOLD analysis project Ga0315334, IMG submission 205555) | Ammonia-oxidizing marine archaeal communities from Monterey Bay, California, United States - M1 500m 34915 | ecosystem: Environmental > Aquatic > Marine > Intertidal zone | place: USA... | reverse complement strand
CCGAAAAAAATCTAATAATTTCACTTAATGTAAAATTATTATCCACTTTAAAAACCCATAATCTACCAAAATAATATGAAGTAAGAATCCCAAAAAAATATCCTATTAAAGATGAAATAATAATATTAACGAATATCAAATAAGTTAAAGAATATAAAGTGAAATTAATAACATTCGATACTACACCAATAATGGCAAACCTTATAAAGGTATGATCAGTTATAAAGTATTTCTGTTCTTCCATCTTTCTGAATAATACTCTTTTAAAGTCGGTATTGAAGAAGATTCAATGTATGGATCATCTTCAAAACTATATTGATGATAATGCCATTTGTGAAAACATGATTGCCAATATTCAAAAGTTTGCAGATCTTCTGGTGTACCCCAACAAATATAGTGATCTATCTCGAATATTTTACAATTCAAGCCAAGCTGAATAGCATCATTTATTGCCATATCAATATAATATTCTTCATTAACTTTTGCCTCCCTGTCTTTCATATGATCTACAGCATCTATAAAGTAGCTAAACTTTTTAAAAGTAAATGTTCCAACTACTATTGGATCATTGCTAGGATTTGATAATGGTTTTTTCACAGCAATATCATTTATCAATCCTTTTGAATCACAATCAATCCAACTATAACTTTCTGGAGATCTTATAGCTCCAGCATAACCTCTAGCAGCCCAAACAATGATATCGATTGATTCGTCATTGAGTATTTTATTAAACAATGAAGGATCATAATTCATTCCATTATCACAAGCTCCTATAGTAACTTTAGAATCTATACTAAGATCCTTAGAGCCTTCTATACAAGTTGTTGCTTGTCCGTCAGTTAGAGACTCTAAAATTGAAAAAGATGAGTTGTTGGATATTTTCTTAAGCTCAGCTTTTAGAATTTCCAAATCTTTAAAGTCTTTTCTTAGTATGAAGTTTTGTTCATCAGTATTTGGTAAATCACTTAGTGCCTGTAACGCCATTGGTTTACCAGAAACATTTATTAGGGGTTTTGTTTTCTCATAGCCTTTTATTAAGAATCTTTTCCCCTCTCCAGCCATAGGTAAAATTAGGCTTCCCTCATGATAAGTGGTTTTTTTCGCTTTGATTATAGTATTAAATATATCAGACCAATAAATATACTCTTCTAGATCTGATGGAGTGCCCCATTGCATAAAATAATTTAATTCGTATACCATTACATTCATTCCGTCTTGAATCATTGGCTTATAAGGCATGCTGACATAATATTCATTTTCAACAATTAATTCTTCTTCGATACATCTATTAAAATAATCTTTCATTATTTTTCCAGACTTATAGTAGTAAGTGCCAGATGAAGCAAACTCTGACTGATGATCATCAGTAAAAGGTTTTTTTTCTTGAATATCTAAAACTTTAAATGCTTTTTCTTTTAAATATGCATATTTATTATTCCAAAGTGTATGAGGGTGAAACCCTTTATAGCAAGGTATTGCTCCATCACAATTATTCTTTTCAACAAATTCTTTGAAATGTTTATAGTCCCAATAACAACTGAAATCACAATAATTAACTATAGTTTCTTCTTCTTGCTTAAAATTATCCATGGCTTCCATAACTGCATGGACTGGACCAAGTTTATGCTCAGGTATAGAAATTACATTTGCAGTTGGGCATATTGAATAAAGAATATTTTCCATATTAAAATCTTCAGCTTTAAGATGATTCTCATTGCAAATAAAACTAATATTTTCTTCTTCAGGAAACATGCTTACCACATACTCAATGATTGGCTTATGATTGACTTCAATTAAAGGCTTGGGTTTTGAATATCCTGCACGACGAAATCTCTCGCCAAATCCTGACATTGGTATAATGATTTGCATAATTAAATCCTATTTTTCTGAATCGCTATTCTGTAATATAATCTTCAGCATCTCAACCTAGAAGATCAGCTTCGTCTTTTTTAGTTAGAAATAAAATTTCTTCTTTATTAATAGCTCTTTTAAACTCTTCATTATTGATAACTAACTTCTTTTTTGCTTTTGGTAGCTCTCAGTAAATAAAAAATAAATCCTATAAATATATCCACTAAGATAATTTTTATAACCATTCCAAAAGACATAGAAAAATCAGTTTCTAAGTATATAAGTGCCCTGATAATAGAATAACCAACTGCGAAACTCCATGCATTGGGTTTCATGGTCCAATAAAACTTCTCTAAGAAAAATAATAAAGCAGCTACTATAAATGATCCTATGATAATTCCTTGCGACCCAAAACTTAGATACATTTGATTTACCCATGGTAAATTATAAGATGTCTCATAATCGTGAGTTGCCAAATACCCCTCTTGTACTGCCCAAGTATTAGCAAAATCATCAATTGGTTTTGAGGGAAACAGCGCTCTTGGTATAACAGTATACGGAAGATTCTCATAGCCTTTCCAGCCTAAAAAGTCAGAACGATTTGCTACACCAATATTATCTATAAATGATGTCAATAATAAATTGTAGTCTATTCTTTTAGTAGCAATATCAATAATTTGAAGAGTATCATCTACATCTAAAGTCTCAAATCCTGTAACTAAACTTTCTGCAATACCATAGTCGCCTTTATCAAACATAATTCTTACGGTCCCTTTCATTGGTTGATATAAAATAAAAGCTAAGATCAATACTCCAACTGGAGCAATAGGTATTTGCCCTTTTTGTAATTGAATAAGAAGTAAGATAATGCCAACTTCTGCATAAGGACCAATACTAGGACCAAGAAGGGCTCCCCTTATTATCAGACAACCAATCACAGCAGCTAGCTTTAATGTCCAATGACCATAATTAAGATAAAAAAGAAAATAAAATAAATACATAAATGAAAAAAAACCTGCTAAGTTAGTTAGCAAATTATTCCATGGGAATATGTTGGTTACTCTTCCAAACATCATTAATAGAAAGAATAAGCACGCATAAATGCTAAATTTAAATTGTAAATTAGTATAGGTTTGCTTTAGCTGCTTAGATGAATTTTTATCTGGGAAAAAATATTTAAGACAAAAAACACTAACTAGAACAATAATAAGATGGAGAGCCACTAAGCTTTTAGCAACTATTTCCTTTTCTTTGTTCAAATCTTCTACCCATTGCCCTTCAATATTAATACCAAGCCCGGTCTCATGTGCAATAAATCCAACTACTCCAAAACCAATCATATGAAAAGAGAAATACCAAATAATACCAGGTATGACTATATTTCTATGCTTGTTTCTTCTCCATAAAATAAAGGGGAAAAAAGAGATCAGAATTATTGCCAAAGAAAGTAAAATAGATTCAAATGTTTTTTCATATGGATTAAAAAATACTACTAATAAAATAACTAAAAATATTAGCAGTCCTGTTCTTTTTTCTCCACGAACGTATTTATCAAAAGAATCTTGCATGTATCTATTGCTGCTTTGGTTTATAGGCCTCCATACATATAGAGTAACCCGGCCAATTAAATATTTTTGATATGGGTTTATCAAAAATAAGTGGAATAATCCTAAGAGGTAAAACAATTATCCATGCCAACATAGGATCAATATTATCTTCAAGAAAACGAAGAAAACCAGTAATTTTTTGACTGAAGAAACCAGAACAATATGAAACCTCTTCTAATATAAGATTAGAGTCATTGCATAACTCTAGTAACATACCTTTTGTATATCCTTTTCTAACATGTGACCCATCCTCTTCTACTTGATCAAATGGTCCAAGACTATCATTTACAATTGGATTTCCATCATAATAAGGGGTAGTTAGTAATAGTCTACCGCCAGGCTTAATACACTTAACTATCTCTCTGAAGAGTTTTTGATCATCAATTATATGCTCAATAACTTCAACACAAATGGCTACATTAGACTTTTCATGAAGATCGCTTCTATCTTCCAGTTTCCTAATATCACAGGTTTCATATTTTACATTATGGGCATTGCAAATTACTGATCTTTCTTCTGCTACATTTGTATTTCTTTCATCCCAACTCAAACCTAATGATTTATAACCTCTTTTTGCGGAACCAATAGTAAATGCACCAGAACCACAACCTATATCTATGAGCGTTTCTTTATCTTTTGTTATTGGTAATTTCTTTTTTAACCATAACCAACGATCTATGACTAGAGTATCGTGGTGAAGAAGAGTTGCTGTATGTCCAAAAACTCTCACCAACAATGATTTATCAATCATAACTGTTCTCTTTTATTTAGAATTAAGATTGTTTTCTGTCCAATCCAAAATAAGCTTTATCCCTTCATGCGAAGTTATTTTAGGCTTCCATCCAAGTTTATTATAGAGTTTATTTGTATCTGATATATAGACTTTTTGGTCTCCAGGCCTTACATCTTTGAAGCTAAAGGGAATATCCTTATTCATATGATTGGATAAAATGTTCAAAAATTCTAATAACGAAATTGAGTTTGTAATACCTCCACCAATATTAAATGTTTGGCCCTTAATGATATCAGGATTATTGATAGCCATATCATATGCTCTAATCAAGTCATCAACGTATAAAACATCTCTCACTTGCTTACCATCGCCATAAATACTAATTTCTTTATTGGTTAAGACCGCATAAATAAACCAAGAAATCCATCCTTGATCCTCACTACCAAATTGTCTAGGACCATAAATGCATGACTGTCTAAAAGAGGTTGTATTTAGAGAATACGTCCTTGCATAATCTAATACATACTGATCAGCTGAGCCTTTAGAACAGCCATATGGTGAGTGAAAATCTAAAGAGATATCTTCATTGATTCCTATAATATTACTATTAAAATCATAGCGCTCTTCACTTTCAATAATCTCTAAATAATCTAACTCCCCATAAACTTTATTAGTTGATGCATTAATAAACACTGTTTCTGGTGAAAAACGCCTAACTGCTTCAAGTAAATTAAAAGTTCCATAAATATTGATAGTAAAATCATTATGAGGATCAATAACAGAACTTGTAACAGCAACTTGTCCTGCTAGATGAATCAAGGCACTAATTTTATAGTCTAAAAAAACTTGGTCTATAGCATCCTTATCACAAATGTCTAGTTGCAAAAAATCAAAAGAATATTCCTTATTTGATTGCAGCCAAAATAAATTTTCTGCAGAGCCTTTTCGAGAAAGATTATCGAGAACAATAACTTTCCACCCTGCGCTAGCAAAGTAGTCAACAGTGTTCGTTCCTATAAAACCTGCACCGCCAGTTATTAATAATGTTTTCATCAAAACTCTACCATAATATTTAATTATAGCTTGCATAAAGAGTAAAAATGCTAATGAATTTGAAAGAATATTACTACTAAAAAAATAATCTAAATGCTTTTAAAATATTTTTTTTAGAAATAAGCATAAAGAAACATAATAAATAAAGATTTAATAATATTATCTGAGTAATAAATGAGCCATAACTTACAATACTACTGTGCGAAATAAGGTAAACAGAACACAGTAATATAGCTAGTGGCAATAAAAGATTAATTACAAACCATTTAATAAAATCTAAAATCTTATATTCCAATATTCTTAATATTTCTCCGAATAAGAACCATCCATTCGTTAATAGTCTTGAAATAATTACTGAAAGAATGGTGCCCTTTATACCCAGATAAATTGTTAGATAAGTCGTAAGTAATATATTGAGTAGAGCTTCAATAGTTGTCATTTTTGTATAGCCTGAAATATTCTCTGTTGCTTCTAATATTGAAGATAAGGGATAAGAGATACAAAATATAAGACTAAATAATAACATTAAATTAAACACTTCTTGCCCAGGGAAAATAGTATCACCAGCCCAACTTATGAAAATGATCTCACCAAAAAAATAAAGATTTAGCGTAAGTATTAACATACTGACTATTGATAAAAAAAGGAGTGATCTTAATAAAGATTGTAAATCGAATAACTTATTTTCTTTATATAATTTTGAGATTAAAGGCATTTTTACCTCACTTGCTACTCTTATAGAAGTAATGAGTATAATAATAATCTGCATTGGTATTGCATACATTGGGACATATGATGGGCCTAAGATAAAACCAATAAAAATTGTTCCAATACTAAATTGAAAAGCCATACTTATAAGTAAAATAAAAAAAGAACCTACTGGCTTCATCATCTTTTGTAGAATCTCTTGATTTTTTTTAGCTTTGGATATTCTAAACTGAGGAATTTTTTTCTTAAGAAAAAACTTTGATCCAATAGAAGGTAAAAAATTAGATATAGAATAAATAATAGCTAAATATATTAACTTTAATCCAGAAAATAAACCTATTACGGTCAATAAATACCTGAATACTAAACCTAGAATAATATTATATTTTTGCTCTACATCTATTAGATCCAAACCTCTTAGAACGCTTTTATAGATAATCATAGGGTAAGTGACTAAATTGAGACTAATCATGATCAACAAAGGAAAAAACAACATAACTGATTCAGTCTCAAAAAAAGTCATTCCAAAAAACAACTTAGTCAAGATAAAAAAGAGTAATGAAATAAAAAGAATGATGCTTGTTATTTTCTGAAATAGGTAGTAACCCGAAGATGCAACTTGGCTATAGTACTTAATATCATTAGAATCACTTTCTCTTGCTATAGCATTACTTACAACTTTTGTGATTCCTGGGTTGGCTAAGAAAAAATAAGAAGTAATGGAAACAATCATCAGCCAAGCCCCATACTCTTCCACCGTTAGATATTTTACAAATATAGGAACAAGTAATAATGGTCCCAGTAAGCTTATTAACTTAAACATTAATGAAAAATACAGAGATTCCCAAGTTGCATTCTTGTTAATAAGCTTCATCATAATTATATTATCCTTCTATAGCTTTTAAATATGCTTCATAGATTTTTGTGCCATAATTACTCCAACTATAAGAGTGACCCATTCTAAGTCTTGCTGCATCTCCCATAGCCTTTGCTTCTTCCTGATGCTCATACATGTATAACATTCTCTCTTTTAAGATGTCTACATCTCTAATCTTGAAAGTAAAGCCATGTTCACCTTCTATTATCAGATCTGAGCCACCAGTATTCTCTGATGTAATTATAGGTAAACCGCAAGCTAATGCTTGGGCTTGAACCATGGCAAGACCTTCCTCTATAGAAGCCAGACAAAAAACATTGCATTGACTATAAAACCACTTTAATTCTGACTGAGGTTTCGTACCATGAAAAATAATATTTTCTGACTCATATTTTTTGATAATATTTTCTACTTCTGGATCAATTGAACCTACCACCCACAGCTCTGAATTCTTTATATTAAGCTCACTAAAAGCTTGCAATAAGTAATGCACGCCTTTTCTATAATTTATTGCACCACAATGGATAAAACGAAATACTTCATCTTCTTTTTTCATTGGAAAAAACTCTCCTAGATTAACCCCATAAGGCACTTGTATTAACTTTTCAGAAGGCACGCCTTGGTCTATGAATGTTCTTTTTACATAATTACTAGGTATAGAAATAAAATCTGCTTGTTCATACTCTTTTAATTCATTATCTATAACCCCAGGATGTATTTCTGCAATCGAAGTACCACATAAGCTAGACTCCTCCTCTAATATATTCTTCTGATAGAGAATATGGCTACTCCCCCTCTCAACTATAGAAGTCATAGCAAGTTCTTTGGCCTTAACAATACTATTGATAGAAGAACCACTCCAACCAACAAACAGATCACATTCTTCTAACTTTTTACTTACCTTATTATCAAACTTATCATTAAACCAATGGCTAACTTTTGAGTAATCACTTCTAACTTTGTTATAAGATCTCGCTAAAATTTCTAGCTCTAAGAAACTAATCACTTTTTTCGCAGGAATACCAAAACGTTTTGCCATAAATTTAGGATACGTTGTAATTAATGTTTGTAATGCGTCTCTATTATTTAACTCTTGTGCTAAATTAAACCCATGGAACCTACCCTTAACTGAAAGAGTCACCTTCATATCTATTGTGTCCTTATAATATTTCTAGAAAATTTTATTCAAAATTCTTTTCAATAAATAATCATTATTGAAATTTAATTCCTTAACCCTTTTGTGTCCAGAACTTTCAATTGCTCTTCTTTGTTCTGCGTTTTTTAGAAAATAATTAATTTTATCAGCGCATTCGCTAACATCATCAAAATAACCAGCTTCTTTATTTTCTCTAAAAAATCTTTTTTGAAAATTAGATCGCTGAGACAGCAAAAAACTTCCACAAGCACTAATCTCAAAGCTTCTTCTAGAGTATTCATCAACATTTGACTGAGTCATAAAACCAAGCATTATTCTCGATCTATTGATAACCTCTCTATAATCTGTCCCGTAAATTGAATTATTAATATTCACATTAGAGTTTTTAGAAAGTTTACCCTTAAACTTCCTCCACTCTGTTGAAAAAATATTGATATCCACAGAAATATTCTTAGAGAGCTCATAAAGAAAATCTATTCTTTGATCATGCGGTGTACCAATAAATGTAACATCTAAGTCTTTATTTATATTACTTTCCTTGAAGTGAATATTTTGATCAAAAGAAAAAGGCATAAAAAATATTTTTGCAGTACTTCTGGATCGTATATCATGATAATTTGATCTTCTAGGAATAAGATGATGACTAAAAAGATCTAAGTTTTCTAAATACAGTCTCCAACATCCATCTTCTCTTGGTCCAAAAGCATTATCAGGATTATAACTGACTGAAACAATATTCTTGCTCCTGATGTACTCTAGTGTTTCTCTATAAATAAAAATTGGCTTCTCAAACCATACTAAATCATATTTTTGTTCTTGTATCTGAGAAAGAATTGCTTGGTTTAATTTGTCCAAAAATACAGAATACTGATAATGAAAAGTTAACCAATATCGAATTTTATTGCTGGGTTTAATGTATTGTTCGGTATCAATAAAATCAACATGATCTACTAATTTATCAATCGCTATAGATTTACGAAATTCATTTCCATTTTCATTAAGGGTCCCAATAAATAATATACTTTTGGGAATTTTAGACATCTGTATTTTTTTCAAAATTAAAGAAGCTTCTTTAATTCATTTTGAATGAACATTTCTTTATTAGAAATATCTGATTTAATGTCAGGTATAGACTGCATTCTTTTACCTGGGAGTACACCAGTAAACCTTGCAAGGTGAGTAAACTCTGGATTCAAATGTTGCTCTTTAACAATTCTATCAATCCTTCCTCTTATAACTTTATGTTGCATAGATGGCAATAGATGGCTCAAGAAAGTAAAATTTGCCATCCATGTGTCTCTTCTAAGAAAGAGATAACTAAAAATAGAATTCTTCAAAGATACAAAGGATTGAGCAATTCCATTGCTTTGAGATTCTATAAAATTAATTTTTAAACTTTTATTATCTTCTTTTGCATAATATTGAATGATTTCTAACCATGTCCAAGAATGGTTTGATACCATAGTATATAGACTTGGACTCTCCTTTTGTTGAGTTATATTTTCCAAAGCTTTTGCGATCTCAAATATAAATATTGTGTTTGCAGGAGTATTATTAATTGTAAAAGTATAGCCTTTATTAATCTTATCTTTGATTACAGCTCGACTAGTTTGCAAAACACCATGGACTTCTCCAAGTCTGAAAATGTAAGTATTAATACCATATCTTTTACCTAATTTCTTACAAAGTCTCTCTGCATATCTTTTATTTGCAGCATAAACACTTCTTGGAAAAAAATAGTATTTTAATACTGTATGAATAGGCTCCTTATAACCAAAAGCAGCCTGTGTACTAGCAAAAACAAAAGATGTTTCTTTTCTCATATATGTAAATATTTCTGACAATCTGAGTTGGTAAAACTTCTTTATTTCATTAACAAAACCAGATGATGGAGCCGCCAAATCAAAAACAAGATCTGCTTGGTTTATCGCTTCTTGGATTGCCTCACTTTTACTTATATCACCAACTAAACATTGAATACTTAATCTTTTCAAAATTGTGGCTGCATACTCAGTCCTGACTATAGCCTTAAGACATATATTCTCAAAATCTCTCAAATACAAGCATAGTTCCAAGCCAACTTGTCCATTGGCAGCTAAAATTACAATATTCTTTACATCTTTATTATCCATGAGTCAAAATCCATATATCTGCTCTATAACCTTAGTAGTCATTAGGCATTCGCTTGCATTGGTGTAGGATACTTTCTTGTTAGTAAATGATGAAATATAATCTTCCCAATACCTAAAACCCTGACCAACTGCTGTAGAGTGGCCAATCCCAACTAAAAAATTATTGATTTCATATGTTTTATTGTTGCTCGTATTATGAGGAATTACTAATGGTGGCTGAGATTCATCATATAGATATAGCTCAACAGTAACATGTTCGAAAACATAACTAATCTTATCCTCAGTTTCCTGTAAATGAGTGATCAATATTTTGCAATCGATGTCTTTCTGATTATGCATCTTGAGTAAAAATTCTGCATCAGTATGAATGTCTAATCCAGCATTGTATTCCACAATTGCATTGATTATCTCTATATCATTAGGTTGAATTGAGAACAGCATGGCATCAATCCAGTGAACACCCGATTCAAATAAGATACCCCCGCCAGAGAGCTCAACATGGCTATGAAAGCTACCTGACTTTATTGTGAAATAACCATATTCACATCTGACTTCCTTAAGATCTCCAAACACCCCATCGTGAATTATATTCTTAATAATATTGACATGACCAAGTGCTCTTCTGTTGTAGCCTATAGAAAAAGCATAATCTTCATAATCATTAGTAATTGCTAGATGCTCTTTGACAGATTTGGCAAATGGTTTTTCACAATAAATGCCTTTGACTTTTCCTCGGATGGCATCATATATAGGTGGTCTAACGCCATATGGTGTCCCTATAAATACTAGATCTGCTGAGGGATAACTATCAAATTCATCTAATGATTTAAATACAGGTATGTTTAAACCTTTCAACAATGGCAAATCATTATAAGGCTCTAAAACCCAACTAATATTGACGTCACTATTGGTCCTCAAAATAGGGAAATGCTGAGTTATAACATTCTTTCCAAAGCCTATTATGCCCAAATTAACCATCTTTTTTTCTGATATAAATCTTTAATTAATTAATTGATCTAAATAACTTCGTTGAAGTGAATTATCATATCGTTAGCTCTATCTTTATATCGATGCTTGAGCGATATTTCATATGCTGCATCCGTTATCTTTGTTCTTGATTGTTCATTTTGTAAGTAAAATTCCGTCTTATCTATCAATTCTTCAGCAGTAGAAAAATAAACGCAAGCCTTATCCTCTGGAAAAAAATCTAATTGTTGTTCAGTTCTATTCGTGATTACGAAACCTTTGCATGCAGGAATCTCAAAAGTCTTCATCGAATGCCCTTGTCCATTAAAAGCACGTATAACATTGAAGACAATATCTGAGGCTGAGCAAATTAATGAAAATTCTTCAAAGAGTCCTTTATCCTCTCCTTGCCAGGACTCTCTCAATGGATGTGAAGGTGGTAATTTAGACCATTGATTCCCCCATATTTTTAGCCCATAAGATTGAATAATATTAGGCCATATTTCAACATTTGGTTGCCAGGTTCCTAAATAAGAAATAGGACTCCTATAATAGTCGAAAAGTTCTGGTTTTGGCTTTTTAGGAACATGCAAGCTACTATCACTTGCAAAAGGGATATAGGTTACATACTTTGCTCCATACCAATACCAAGTGGGAATATAATGGCTATTATATGTAAATATACCTGTGTAATAGGGTATTTTTTTTAAAAAATTAATATCATTTTCTGGAACTGGGTCTGTAAAATAATTGAATATAGGGATGCCTTTTTGATCGAATGTATTAAGTAATTCCTCTGGCCATGACTGACTTTTACCACCTTGTGAGGTTAACGCTATATCTGGTTGAAAATCTTCTATGACACTAATAGATCTATTTATAAGTGATTTAGTTCTAAAAGATGCTGTCATATGATTAATTCTTTTTATAACGCGTTGAGCTATGTGATATGGATATGTATTTTGTAAACCTTGTAAATTACTGCTTGTTGATTTATCAGATCCATCAGAACTCATGGAAAGAAATTTAACTTCATGCCCTAATTCTGCAAATGCTTTTTGGTAATAACCAAGTATCATATTGCCATTGGAAGTATATTCACCAAAAAGAAGAATTTTCATAGTCTATATTTTAAAAGATTAGATATTATATTAGCAATCATATGATGTCTTGGAATATTTTATTCATAATAGATGCTTGTTTCTTTAATCCCAGTTCACTTCGAGCATATACTGATGCTCTCTGTCCTAAATCTTCCTTATTTTCCTTATTTATTAAGGACTTTAACAATAGTGCTAAAGCATCTATATCGCCTTCTGGAAATACCCACCCATAATCAGATGCTAATTCAGGCAGTGTCCCAGAATCTGAAACCACTGT
>Ga0315334_10002085_pt1 | contig 12467 bp, 10 predicted proteins | sample M150034915metaG_FD_205555 | JGI IMG/M metagenome (GOLD analysis project Ga0315334, IMG submission 205555) | Ammonia-oxidizing marine archaeal communities from Monterey Bay, California, United States - M1 500m 34915 | ecosystem: Environmental > Aquatic > Marine > Intertidal zone | place: USA... | reverse complement strand
ATTAGAATTTAAAGGAAAAGTTACAGAATTACTTCCGAACGCTATGTTCAGAGTAAAACTGGAAAACAATCATGAAATTCTTGCACATACAGCTGGAAAATTAAGAAAGAATAGAATAAGAGTTCTCGCAGGCGATCAAGTTATGGTAGAGATGACTCCTTATGATTTGACTAAAGGTAGAATTACTTTTAGATTTTGATTTATCTTGGCCTTGTAGCTCAGTAGTAGAGCAGTACCCTGAAAAGGTATGTGTCGTTTGTGCGATTCAAACCAAGGCCACCACCCTTTAAATTATATTGACCCGCAGCAATGCTTGTACTTTTTCCCAGATCCGCACGGACATTTTTCGTTTCTTTGAACTTTACGTTTTTTTGTTTCATTTGAAAAAGTTTTTTCAGAAGAACTTTTTCTTTCTGATTCAGATGAAATAACTAAATTAAGATTTAAAAGAAATTTTACAACATCAGTTTTTATTTTTTCCAAAAGAACTTCAAATAAAGTAAAGGCTTCTTTTTTAAATTCTGAAAGAGGATCTTTTTGTCCATAACTTCTTAAACCAATTACTTGCCTAAGTTGTTCAAGATATTGTAGATGAGATCTCCAAGAGAAATCAATTATTTGTAGAAATATTTTTTTTTCAATATCATTGTTTTCTTCGACTCCAATCAATTTAATTCTTTCTGATTTTTTTATTTCATAAGCATCTTTTATTTTTTTAATAAAGTCCTCTTTATTTAAAGATGTTATTGAAATTAGTTGATCTTCGTTTAAAGCGTTTCCTGTAATATTTTTTATTCCAGCTAAATATGCTTTCTTATCATTGGATTTTTGATAATCATTTTTAATCTGTTCTAAAGTTCCAATAGAGTCATCTAAAAAAGAATTGAGCATTTCAGATATATCTTGACTTTTAAGAATGTTGAGCCTTTGACTAAAAATAACTTGCCTTTGATCATTCATAACATCGTCGAATTTGATTAGGGTTTTTCTTATATCAAAATTTCTTGCCTCAACTTTTTCTTGAGCTCTTTCTATTGCTTTATTTATCCATGGATGATCTATAGACTCGTTTTCTTTAAGGCCAAGCTTTTTAAGCATTCCATCTATGGATTCGGCCCCAAATATTCTCATTAATTCATCTTTTAAGCTTATATAAAAAATTGAATTACCAGGATCGCCTTGTCTTCCAGATCTACCTCTAAGCTGATTGTCTATTCTTCTACTTTCATGTCTTTCAGTTCCTACTATGCACAGTCCACCAAGCGATTTAATCTTTTCTTTTTCTTTTTCAATCTGATTAAAATCATTTTTTTTACCTTCTTCTTTAAAATTTTTATTTCCACCTAGCTGAATATCAGTTCCTCTTCCAGCCATATTGGTAGCAATAGTGATTGCTCCTATTTTTCCTGCTTCAGCAATAATTTTTGCTTCCTTTTCATGTTGTTTGGCATTCAAAACATTATGGTTGATATTTTTATCCTCCAGATGTTTTGATATTTTTTCTGATTTTTCGATACTAGTTGTTCCAACCAGAACAGGCTGACCTTTTGTATTACATTCAAGTATCTTTTTTGTTATTGCTAAATATTTTTCTTTCTCAGTTCTAAAGATTTGATCGTTGAGATCTTTTCTTATCATTGGTTTATTTGTTGGTATGGAGACAACATTAAGTTTATAGATGTCAAAAAATTCTTCGGCCTCCGTCAAGGCTGTACCAGTCATTCCTGATAACTTTTTGTATAGTCTGAAATAATTCTGGTAAGTAATTGACGCAAGAGTTTGATTTTCTTCTTGAATTTCTACATTTTCTTTTGCTTCTATTGCTTGATGCAACCCGTCTGAAAATCTTCTGCCTTCTAAAATTCTTCCAGTAAACTCATCGATGATTTGAACACGGCCATCCTTAACAATATAGTCAGTATCTTTGTTGAAGAGAAAATTTGCCTTCAGACCTTGATTTATATGATGAACAAGATCTAAATTTTCAGGATCATAAAAATTATTATTTTTTAAAATTCCAGCTTGCACTGAGAGCTTTTCAATTTTATCTATACCAGAATCAGTTAAAATTGCATTTTTGTTTTTTTCATCAATTTCATAATCAGAATTTTGTAGTTTTTTTATAAAATTATTAGAAGAAATGTATTGGTTGCTTTTGTCTTCAACGCGTCCAGATATAATCAGAGGCGTTCGAGATTCATCAATCAATATACTATCTACTTCATCAACAATACAATAATTGTGTTCTCTTTGGACCATTTCAGAAATATTATATTTCATATTATCTCTTAGATAATCAAAACCTAATTCATTGTTTGTTGCATAAGTGATATCACAAGAATAATTTTTTTGTCTTTCAGGATCGTCTAATTGGCCAGTTATGCATCCAGTATTTAGTCCTAGGAAATCGAAAATTCTTCCCATCCATTCAGAATCTCTTTTTGCAAGATAATCATTCACAGTTACAATATGAACACCTTTGTCTGTTAATGAATTAAGATAAGCCGGTAAAGTTGAAACAAGAGTTTTACCTTCACCTGTTTTCATTTCTGCTATTTTTCCATTATGTAAAATTATACCTCCGGCCAACTGAACATCGTAATGCCTTTCGTTCAAAACTCTCTTTGCTGCCTCTCTAACCAAAGCAAAACTTTGAGGAATCACGGAATTTAAATCCCTACCTTCTTTTATATTTTTTTTTAATAAGTATGTTTTTTCTTTAAATTCATTGTCTTTTAATGAACTTACAGAAGATTCTTGATTATTGATCTCGCTGATTAAAGGCTTTATCTTATCTAATTCTTGTTGATTGCCACTTTTAAATATCTTATTAAGAGTTTTTGTTAGTAAATTCATATTTATAGTTTTATTCTAATATCTCTATATATGTATTTATAATTTAAATTAAATAGCAATTATGACAATAAATTTAAAAAACTTCTTAAATGACAAAAGAAAATTGTCAAAAATGGGGGAGTTTCAAGAATTAAAAACAATTGATGGGCTTCAAATCTCTTCGGTGTCTGCAGATCTTTATGGCAATGGAAGAGATGATTTATCTCTGTTCTATTTTAAAGATGGGGCAAATTATGCTCTACTTCAAACTTCTAGCACCATTGTTTCAGAATCAATAAATTGGAATCAAAGGTCTAACAAAAAATTTATCAAAGCATTAATTGTAAATACAAGAAATGCTAACACCTTTACCGGAAAACAAGGACTAGAAAGTTTAGATGAAATAGCAAAAAATTTATCTAAGACTTTAACTTTAAAAGAATCGCAATCAGAAGAAGGGGCAGACGAAGCAATAAAAATTAAGGATATACTGTTTGCCTCAACAGGAGTAATTGGAGAAAAGTTTCCTGTAGATAAAATAAACCAGACTATTCAAGAACTTGTTGAAAAATTAAGAGCAAATCAGAACAAATTAATTTGGACTAAGACTGCTTCTGCGATTACGACAACAGATACCAAGCCCAAGCTTGCATATGAAGAATTTACTGTTGGAAATAAAATAATTAGGATAGCTGGAATTGCAAAAGGTTCTGGCATGATTGCTCCAAATTTAGCAACAATGCTGTCTTTTATTTTTACTGATGTTGATATTCCTTCAAATATTTTAAAAACTTTATTAAAAAGAGTTGTTCAAAATTCTTTTAATGCAATCACGGTTGACAATGATCAATCAACTAATGACATGGTTGGAATATTTTCAACAGGAAAAGTTAAGATAGGACAAAACAGAAATATTACAGATCCAATAATTCAAAAATTTGAGTCAGCTTTAAAGAACCTAGCCTTAAATCTTGCTAAACAAGTAGTTGTTGATGGCGAGGGAGCAAAAAAATTTATTATTGTAAGAGTAATAAATGCCAAATCTATTATTAGCGCAAAAAAAATTGCTTTTTCTATTGCCAACTCTCCGCTTGTTAAAACTGCTGTTGCGGGAGAGGATCCTAACTGGGGAAGAGTTATTATGGGTATAGGGAAATCAGGAGAAAAAGTCGATAATGAAAAATTAATAATTAAACTGGGAGATCTTGTTGTGGCTGAAGATGGAAAAATTTCTGAAAGTTATGATGAAAAAAAACTTAAGGAATATATGAACTGGGATTCAATTACTATTGAAGTAAATTTAAATCAAGGCAACGAAATATTCGAGTGCTATACATGTGATTTTACACATGATTATATAGATATTAATGCAGACTACAGAAATTAACCATTGAAATATTTTCTTTAAATTATTATCTTAGAAAGCAAGATGATTAAATATATATTAAAATGTAAAAATAAGCATGAGTTTGAAAGCTGGTTTTTAAACTCAGTTGAATTTGAAAGACTTAAAGAAAAAAAACTTATAAAATGTATATTTTGTAAATCTCAAAATGTTGAAAAATCAATAATGTCTCCCGGAATACTTGGTTCGTCTAAAAAAGAAGATAAAAATTTTTTAACAAATGAAGAATTTATTAAAGTTAAAAAAGATTTATTAAGGATAAGAAAATTTGTTGAGAAAAATTTTGAATTTGTAGGGGACAGGTTTCCTCAGGAGGTAAGAAATGTTTACTATGACAAAAAAGAGAAAAAAAATATTTATGGCAGCGCTACAACAGAGGAGAGAGACGAACTAAAAGAAGAAGGAATTGATTTGACCATTGTTCCATGGATTTCTGATAAAGAAAATTAATTTTTTGAAGTAGCTATAATATAATTTACTGATAAGTCTTTTGTTTTTTTCCAACTTTTTAGAAAAGGATTAAAGCTTAATCCACTTATGTCTTTGGTTGAAAAACCAAGAGTGATAAGTTTTTTTTCAAGCTCTTCGGGTCTTAAAAATTTATTCCAATCATGCGTTCCAATAGGAAGCCATTTTAATATGTATTCAGCTCCAATTATTGCTTTTACATAAGAACTTAAAGTTCTGTTAATTGTTGCCGTAAACATTATTCCGTCTTTTTTTAATAAATCAAAACATGATTTCAAATATAGGTTTAAATCTTCCACATGTTCAACAACTTCAAGGTTTAGTATAACATCAAACTTTTCCTTCTGACCCATATGTTCAGGTAATTTATTTAAATAATTAATATTTAAATTATTTTTATATGCATGAGCTTTGGCTACATTTATATTTTTTAAAGAAGCATCAATGCCTGTTACTTCAGCTCCCAATCTACACATTGGTTCACTTATTAAGCCGCCTCCACAACCTACATCTAAGATTTTTAAATTTTTTAGCGGCAGATTTTTATTAGATGTAAAGTATGAAGAGCATACATTTAGTATGTATTCAATTCGAGTAGGATTAAACATATGAAGAGGTTTAAATTTTCCCTCAACATCCCACCATTCATCGGCAAGCACTGAAAACTTTTGAATTTCCTCTTTATTTATTGTAGTCATTAATTTCTTAATTATATTTTAAATAACTTAATTTTAACTTAATTAATAATATATTAAACTCTAACTATGAGAAAAAAAGTATTAAAATTTGGAGGAACTTCGGTAGGTTCAATTGAAAGAATCGTTTATGCTGCAAATATTGTAAAAAAAGAACATTCTGAAGGGAATCAAATAATAGTTGTGGTATCTGCAATGTCGGGAAAGACTAATGAATTAATCAGTCAGTCCAATTCTATATCTAAAAAGTTTAACAAAAGAGAGCTTGATGTTCTCTTGTCATCAGGAGAACAAGTAACAAGTTCTTTAATGGCTGGAGCTTTAAATGATATGGGTGTTAAATCTAAATCCTGGATGAGCTGGCAAATACCTATTGTCACAACGGGAGAGCACACAAACGCAAGAATTGAAAATATAAATATTGAAAAGATAAATGCTTATTTGTCCGCAGGGGGCGTTGCAGTTATTCCTGGCTTTCAGGGAGTTTCAAAATCTGGTGACATAAACACAATTGGAAGAGGAGGTTCAGATGCTACAGCAGTGGCTATAGCAAAAATATTTAATACTGATAGCTGTGAAATTTATACAGATGTTGATGGTGTTTATTCTACTGATCCCAATAAAATACCAGTAGCTAAAAAGATTGACAAAATTTCATATGAAGAAATGCTTGAGCTTTCTTCTTTAGGCGCAAAAGTAATGCAATCTTCAGCGGTGCAAACAGCAATGATGCATGACATACCTCTTCAAGTAAGATCTACATTTACAGAAAGACAAGGAACAGAGATATCTAATCAAGAAAATATAGATTATACAAAAATAGTTACTGGTGTAGCTTATTCCAAAGATGATGCAAAGATCACATTAATTGGTGTTCAGGACAAACCTGGTGTAGCAGCTAACATATTTGAACCGCTTGGAAAAAATCAAATAAATATTGATATGGTTATTCAGAATGTATCGTCAGATGGAAAAACAACTGATTTAACATTTACAATTAAGAGAAATGATTTTAAAAAAACACTAGATACTTTAAATTCTAATAAAAATATTAAATTTAAAAATCTAAATCATAATGAAAAAGTTTCTAAAATATCTGTTGTTGGTGCTGGCATGGTAACGACTCCCGGAGTAACATTTAGAATGTTTAGGGCATTAGCTGATGAAAATATTAATATTTTAGCAATTTCTACTTCAGAAATAAAAATATCAGTAATTATAAATGAGAATGATACTTTAAAAGCTGTTAAAAAATTGCATACAATTTTTGATTTGGATTAAAAAATGGAAATAAGGCCGTATCGTAAAATAAAAAGAAGAAAGACAAAAAAGATAAAGGTCGGAAGTGTTATTGTTGGTGGAGATTCCGTTATTTCTGTACAATCTATGACTAACACACTTACTACGGATGTTAAAGGAACAGTAAAACAAATCAATGCACTGCAAGAAGCTGGTGCAGACATTGTAAGAGTTTCTTGTCCAGATGAAGAATCAACAAAAAAGCTAAAAGAAATCAAAAAAGAGATTTCGGTTCCAATAGTTGCCGATATACATTTTCATTACAAGCGTGCTATAGAAGCAGCAAAAAATGGAGCAGACTGTCTAAGAATTAATCCTGGTAATATTGGTTCGCTAGAAAGAGTGATCGAAGTAATTAAAGCAGCCAAAGATCACAATTGTTCTATTAGAATTGGTGTAAACGCAGGTTCATTGGATAAGATTTTATTGGAGAAGTACAAGGAACCATGTCCCGAAGCTTTAGTAGAAAGTGCAATGCATAATGTTAAATTACTTGAAGATAATGATTTTTATAATTTCAAGATAAGTGTAAAATCTTCTGATGTATTTCTGGCAATTAAGTCCTATGAGAAATTATCAGAAGCATGCGATTATCCTTTACACCTAGGCATTACCGAAGCCGGCGGATTATTAACCGGAAGTATTAAGTCTTCTATAGGAATAGGCCAACTCTTAATGCAAGGAATAGGAGACACTATAAGGGTATCTTTATCTGCGAATCCAATTGAAGAAGTAAAAGCAGGCTATGAAATTTTAAAGTCATTAAATATTAGATCAAGAGGAGTTCAAATTATTTCCTGCCCATCCTGTGCTCGACAAGCATTTCCCGTTATAGATACAGTAAAGATATTGGAAGAAAAATTATCACATATTAAGAAACCCATAACTTTATCGATCATTGGCTGCGTGGTTAACGGACCGGGAGAAGCCTCACAAACAGAAATAGGACTTACAGGCGGAGGACAAGACAATAATCTTTTATATATATCTGGAATTCCACATAAGAAAGTGCCTAGCAACGAAATTATTAATAAAGTAATTCAACTTGTTGAAAACAAAGTTAAAGAAAAAAATAATTAAGCAATGATACCAATAAAAAAAGTCGAAGCAATTATTGCTAAGCATGATTTATTAGAGAAAGAACTTTCTAGTGGAAATATTGAATCTAAAGATTACGCTCAAAAATCAAAAGAGTATTCTGACTTGGAAAACATAGTGGGTTGTGCTCGAGAGTATTTAAAATTTGATTCAAACAAAAAAGACCTTGATCAAATAATCAACGATAGCAAAAGCGACAAAGACATGATTGCTCTTGCAAAAAAAGAACTAATAAAATTAAAAGAATCAAAAGAAAATTACGAAAATAAACTAAAAATATTTCTTCTACCAAAAGACAACGATGATCAAAAAAATGCAATAGTTGAGATAAGAGCAGGTACAGGAGGATTAGAAGCAACTCTTTTTTGTGCAGATCTATTTAAAATGTATGAAAAAGTATGTTCAAAAAAAAGATGGAAAATAGAAATTATAAACATCTCTAAAAGTGAAGCTGGAGGTTATAAAGAAGTAATATTTTTAGTAAATGGAAACAGCATATATTCTTACTTAAAGTATGAGTCAGGAGTTCATAGAGTTCAAAGAGTTCCTTCCACAGAAACACAAGGAAGAGTACACACTTCTGCTGCTACAGTTGCTGTTTTGCCAGAAGCAGAGGAGGTAGATATTCAGATTAAGGAATCTGATTTAAGAATAGACGTTTTTAGATCTGGAGGACCTGGAGGACAATCTGTGAATACAACCGATAGTGCAGTTCGAATTACTCATATTCCTTCGGGAGTAGTTGTCAGTCAACAAGATGAAAAATCTCAACACAAGAACAAGGCTAAGGCTTTAAAAATATTAAGAGCTAGAGTTTATAAATCGGAAAAACTTAAGAGAGATAAAGAGAGATCGAGTAATAGAAAGAGTCAAATTGGAACGGGTGATAGATCTGAAAGAATAAGAACATACAATTTTCCACAAGGAAGAGTTACAGATCACAGAATTAATTTAACTTTACACAAGTTAGATGAATTTTTAAGCGGTGAAATTCATGAAGAGATGAACGAAAGCCTAAGATTAAGAGAGCAAGATTTGAAACTTAAAAATTTACAATGACACAAATTTCTGAACTTATAAATTCTGGATCTAAAATTTTAAAAGAAAATTTAATTTCTTCGCATCAATTAGATTCTGAATTAATTTTATCTAAGATTTTAAGAAAAAGCAGAGAAAATATGCTAATTTCTTTAGATCAAGATATTTCAGAAGAAACAAGACTTAGGTTTAATAATCTTATTAATAGAAGAATAAAAAAAGAACCAATAGCGTATATTTTTAAAGAAAAAGAATTTTGGAACAGAAAATTCTTAGTTAATTATGATACTTTAATACCAAGGCCCGAAACAGAACTTCTTGTAGAAAAAACATTAGAATACTTTGAAAATAAAAAACCATATGTTTTAGATGTAGGAACAGGATCTGGCTGCATATTACTATCATTTTTGGAGGAAAATAAAGGAAGCAAAGGAATTGGTATAGATATTTCCAGTAGAGCAATAAAAATGGCTCGTAAAAATTCAAAAAATTTTGGATTTACGGGTAGAACAAAATTTTATAACAGATGCATCAATCAAATTTATGGGCATAAATTTGATTTAATTATCTCTAATCCTCCATATGTCTGTAGCAATCAAATGAAGAATCTGTCAGAAGATATCAAAGGATATGAACCAAAAATTGCTCTTGATGGCGGAAATGATGGGCTTGACGTAATTAAAAAAGTTATCTACAAGTCTAAATCTATCTTAAAGAAAAAAGGAATGCTCGCCTTAGAAATTGGAAACGGGCAATATAGAAAAGTTTTAGAGGTTTTAAAGCTAAATAATTTTAGAGATAAGTTTTTAATTAAGGATTATCAGGACAATATTAGATGCACAGTAAGTGTGTTAGAAAACTAAATTTAAGAAGATTTTGTCAGATTATATCTAATGAAAAAACCATTTAAAGAATGAACAATCAAAGAAGAAGATTTAGACCCAGACAACAGAAGAGCGGCTTCAGAAGAAGAAATGTAAGCAGCATTAAATCAGGCAGCAATAATTATTTTCAAGGTAGCGGTGGGAACAATAGTTTTCACAGAAACGGGTCGTCAAATAATCCTTTTAGTATTGAAAAGATAATTCAAAAATACCAACAGCTTGCAAAGGATGCGTTAAGCTCTGGCGATCCAACTTTGTCTGAAAACTATTTTCAACATGCGGATCATTTTAGTAGAAGGTTGCAGGAACTAAACGTTAAAACCAAAGATTCTGTTTCCGTGAAAGAAGATGATAAAGAAATTAAAACTGATAGTTCTCAAGATTAATTTTCTCTTAGTTCCGACAATTTCAAATCAATTTTAATTCTTTGTATCTCGAATTCTTTTCTCTCTTCACCTTTTAGAATTTTACCTGAAGGAAGTTTTAATTTTTGAGAATTTATTGGTTTGCCATTGAAATGAACTTCATAGTGAAGATGAGGTCCGGTTGACATTCCAGTTGACCCAACAAGTCCGATAATTTGTCCTTGGGCAACTTTTCTTCCTTCCTTTGTAGCAAACTTTGAGAGATGAGCATACACAGTTGAGTAAGAAGAGTTGTGTCTAATTTTTACACACCTTCCGCCTCCACCACACCAACGAGCTCTTATAACTTTTCCATTACCTGAAGCCATGACAGGAGTTCCTTTAGGTGCAGCAAAGTCAGTTCCATTATGTTGTTTATTAAATCCTAGTATTGGATGCTTTCGTTTTCCAAAAGAAGAAGATAGTCTTGCGCCATTCACGGGAGTCTTCATCAATGCTTTGATTATGCTTTTTCCATTTAAATCGTAATAACCGCCTTCATCTTTATATTTAAAATTATAAAGATTTATTTCTTCGTTATTAACATACATGGAAGCATAAATTATTTTACCTGTATCTTTTACGACACCATTCTTGTCTATAAATCTTTCATAGTAAATTTCGAACCAATCATTTTTTCTAATGTCCCTTTGAAAATCAACCTCGAAACCAAATATTCTTGCAAACTCAATTATAATATTTGGTTCTATTCCAGCTTGTATTGCAGAACTGTAGAGATTAGTTTTTATCGTGTTTTTAACAACAACTTCTTTTCTATTTAGTTTTATTATATTTTTTTTAATATCAAATCCTTTTGGAGATCTTCTAATCTCAACAATAAGAGTATTTGATACGGGGTATAAAATATTTACGATGTTGTCTTTTTCGTTTTCATTTTTTTTTGTAATTATCTCCATTTTCCTTCCCATATAGATATTAGATAAATTCTTTTTCTTTAAATCATTCACTATCAATTTGATTTCATCATATTTTACATTATGACTATTAAGTATTTTTTCAATACTGTCATTGTTTTTTATTGTATACACATGTTTCTTGTAGGGACTTTGATATTTCTCTAAAAAATATTCTTTTATAACTAAATATTTATTTGATTCAAAAATATTTAAGATATCGTCATTTTCTGATTTATTATTTTCAAATATTTTTTTTGACAACACTGAAGATAAAAATACGATTACAACAAGGGCAAGAAATAGAAAAAAATACCTTTTAAAGAAGGGATTTTTATCAAAAAAAGAAAAAAATACGTTATATATCTCTTTAAACGCCATGGTTGTTTTTTATAAAAATAATTTAACGTTTGCAATGACTAGAAGCATATAAATGCTTGTTTTATTAGGTTTTTTGCTCAATATACGTCTTGATTTATCTTTCTTTTGTAATATAAGGGGCGCTCACCTCAGAGTAAAAATTACATAATCATTGCTAGGGGTGTGTTTAGGTTTTCCTAGGAAAATCTTAGCTTTTTTACATTGTAAATTTTTAAGAAGAGAAGTGTGGACGGTTAGGTTAATAAAGAAATTTGTCGTACACACTTTAACGAAAGTAACTTTAGTTCACACTAAAGTTATTAAAGCTAGTGTGCGCCGTTATTAAACTTGAGAGTTTGATCATGGCTCAGAACGTACGCTGGCGGCACGCCTAATACATGCAAGTCGAACGCAGTAGCAATACTGAGTGGCAGACGGGTGAGTATAATGTGGGTATCTGCCTTTTGGTTTGGAATAACTTGAGGAAACTCGAGCTAATACCGGATAAGCCCTTACGGGGAAAGCTTTATGCGCCAAAAGATGAGCCTGCACTTGATTAGCTTGTTGGTGAGGTAAAGGCTCACCAAGGCAACGATCAATAGCTGTTCTTAGAGGAAGACCAGCCACATTGGGACTGAGACACGGCCCAGACTCCTACGGGAGGCAGCAGTAGGGAATCTTGCACAATGGAGGAAACTCTGATGCAGCGATGCCGCGTGAGTGAAGAAGGCCTTTGGGTTGTAAAACTCTTTCGTCGGGGAAGAAAATGACGGTACCCGAATAAGAAGGTCCGGCTAACTTCGTGCCAGCAGCCGCGGTAATACGAAGGGATCTAGCGTAGTTCGGAATTACTGGGCTTAAAGAGCTCGTAGGTGGTTGAAAAAGTTGATGGTGAAATCCCAAGGCTTAACCTTGGAACTGCCATCAAAACTTTTTAGCTAGAGTATGGTAGAGGAAAGTGGAATTTCTAGTGTAGAGGTGAAATTCGTAGATATTAGAAAGAACACCAAAAGCGAAGGCAACTTTCTGGATCATTACTGACACTGAGGAGCGAAAGCATGGGTAGC
>Ga0315334_10002083_pt1 | contig 12483 bp, 10 predicted proteins | sample M150034915metaG_FD_205555 | JGI IMG/M metagenome (GOLD analysis project Ga0315334, IMG submission 205555) | Ammonia-oxidizing marine archaeal communities from Monterey Bay, California, United States - M1 500m 34915 | ecosystem: Environmental > Aquatic > Marine > Intertidal zone | place: USA... | reverse complement strand
CGGTCCTATGGGGTCGTGACCTGGACATCAGCTTGCGGGGTGATTCTGAGTATGGAGACTTGCAGGCGATCATCGAGCGCCTTCCGGAGGGCGTTGGGCACAGCCATGGGGAGGAAGAGGAACGGGTCTACAGTGACCCCGCGGATCCCGATTTTGGCCCCTTGATCGGTCTTGAGATGCGCGACTCCCTCGTGCGTCGAGTGCATGCCATGAGTGGTCGCCTTGCAGCAGGAGAGCAACCGTCTTTTGCACAACCCAACTTAATCGTTCCCGCGGACCAACTGATGTTCCCCGATGCTCCTACGGGCACTGAGGTTAGTGTGGACTTGGTGCTGCATTACAGCCTAGCCTCGGGCGTTCAGCGCACGCGCAGCCTGAACCACTTGATCCACAAGCTCCCCTCCCTGCCGGGCACCTCCGGCAACGGCGAATCCGGCGCTGGCTACACCATCCACGCGGGCGACCTGCACGTGCATTCCTGCCACGGAGAAGCGGCGGGAGCCTGCGCGCCTTCGGACAATTGCACTGCCGAGACGTTTCAGCTTTCCGGTTCGTTCTCTCTTGCTGAGCTCAAGACCCAGTTCCAGGCCCTTGGCGTTGACTGGTTCACTTCCACCGATCACAGCTACTGCGTGGACACCGACCCCGAGTACAGCGCGGTGGTGAGCGAGTGCGCCGCATTGGTGGACGCAAATTTCATCGCGATCCCCGATATGGAACTATCTAGCGAAGAGGAAGGGTCGCAATCCGGATCCGATACCTTTGACCTGCTCTGCCTCCTCGGCCCCTCCGCCAATCACATGGGTGCGCACGGGATCAGCAGTCGGCTCTACGGGGGAAGCAGCGGTTTCCTTGGCTTTTGCAACGGGCTTTTCTCCACCGCGCTGAATGGTTTCCTTGGAAACATTGCCGCAGTCAATGGGCAAGGGGGCTGGACCATCGCGAACCATCCCGCGGCGGGTGAGTTGGGCTGGAACAGTCGTGCTGCCACCGTGGGTCAAGAGGCCGGCGGTCTGCATGGCGTCGAGATTTGGAACGGGACATCCATGTCCGGCCAAGGTGGAGGCGTGGGTGCTTGGGTCGATTGGCTTTTGGCTGGCCGCCGCCTGTATGCCTATTCCGGTAGCGATACCCACGACGAGGCCCACACCTTCGGGGCCAACTGTGCCCTCGTGGACGGCCCCTTCACTCAAGCGAACCTAGAAGACGCTCTGCGCGCTGGTCGCAGTTTCATTTCCAACGGCCCTGGCCTCGTGCTTGAGGTTGGTTACGCGGGCGTCGATTTGGAAATGGGAACGGTGCAGGCCCTTCCGACGCCGCCCCCCAGCACTCCGGTGGATGTGCGCGCTCACTTCGATACGGTGGGGGCGACGGGAACCGTGACCCTCTTTATGGGGCAGGTGGGAGCAGCAGGCGAAGTGGTCCTGGGTTCCTCCGCTGGTCAAAGTGGTGTCGGGACTTTTTCCGCGCCCATGAACCTTGTTGCTTCCCAACGATCCTGGGTGCGCGCCTATTTCGAGTCGAATGACGGATCCCTGACCGCTTACAGCAACCCGATCTTTTTCGAGTCAGGTGCTCCCGGCTGTCAAGCGGATGCATTCAGTCCGAACCAGTCTTGCGCAAGCGCCGCTCCCCTGGCGGACGGTTCCTACGACCTTGAAGTCTGCAAGAGCGAGCCCGACTTCCTCAGCTTCACGATCGCCGCTGGTGACACCTTTGATGCTGCGATCACTTTTGGCACAGGAGTCGCCGATGTGGACGCGATGCTTTACGAGGCAGGGATTTGCAGTGATGACCAGAATTCCGGCTGCGCTGGGACTCTAGCCTGCGGTTTCTCCGGTACCGATGATGAATCCATTTCCTGGACCAACGGCACCGGTGTCGATGTGGATTGCGTTCTGCGCATTCACATTTGGCCGGGCTCCGGCGGGGATGCGAACTACTATGGCCTTGACGTTTCCGGCATCACTCCGGGCGGCCCTCCGATCAATGCCTTCTGCGATCCTGCCAACAGCAACTCCACCGGAGGATTTGTGACCCTCAGCGGCGCCTCTAACGGTGGCGTCTTGCACTTGGATGGTGTGGGCGGCCCCGTGGGTCAATTTGGCTTCATGTTGGTGTCGGCCACCGCAACCGGCGGCGTACCCGTGAGCGCTGGATCCCTTTGCTTGGGCTCACCCATCGGTCGCTACAACCCCGTCGCCGGGGGCGCCATGAACTCCCTTGGCCAATTCTCGGCTAGCGGCGTGCTGGTCAACCTAGTGGGCACCTCCACGAGTGGCACCGGCTTCGACGTGCCCATGACCCTGCCCAATCCACCCGGCGGAGTCATCACCCCCGGATCCACCTGGAACTTCCAACTCTGGTATCGAGACCTGGGCGGAGTGTCGAACTTCTCCAACGGAATCGAGGCTGGTTTCTAAGGAAGCCGTCTCGCACGGCGAGTCTCGGGCGGGTTTCCGACACGGTTGGACCGGCGTTGAGCTTGAGAAGGTAGCTCGGTGCCGGCCGAGCGAGGGGGATTCCTAGCGGAGTAGCTGCTCAAGTTCATCGGGATCCTGGGCTTCACCGAGGGCCAACAATCCTTGGTGCACAAACGCCCGGGCGGGGCCTGACCAGCGAGGTAGGGCCGCGTGTTCGATCAGGGTTGCGTCCTTGGCTGGGTCGAGGGTTTGCACCACTCGGTTGGCCACATAGGGGCGCAGGGCGGCGAGCTGTAGGGCACGGGTGTCGTCTGCTCCTTTGGTGCCCAGCACGGTGATGTGCAGGGGGTGGGCGTGCATCAGGTCCACCGCGCGGCCCCAGGCCGCGGACCAGTGCCCGAAGCGGCGCCAGTCGTTTTGGAACGCGGCTAGGATGCGGCGGCCATCGCGCACCAGTTCCTTGGCCCGGGCCATGTGCCCTAGGCGGATACAGGCCTCGGCGAAGAGAGCGTTCCAGTGAATGTTCTCGGGGCGCTCTGTCAGACTGCCCCGGGCCGAGGGCTCGTGGCGTCGGTCGAGCAGGCTTCCGTCGGGTGCGGACATGCTGGCCAAGGTTCCCCTTGCAAGGGTGACCGCTGGAACCAGGAAGCTATTGTCTCCCGCAGAGTGCATGGCCTGCACCATGGCCCGCAAGAGGGCCGCACGGTCGGAGAGCATGCCCGGAAGTTGGGGCACGCCTTGCCATTGGTGGTGGACTCCCGCACGGGTGGTGATCAGGTTCTTGACCAGGAAGGTCAGGTTGTCGAGGGCGCGCTCCTGCCAAGCGCTTTGGTCCAACACGACCGCAGCTTTCAGTAAGGCCTCTACCGCCAGCGCGTTGCGATCGGTGTAAAGGGTCGTGTTGCGGCCAACGCCAGCCCAGGCGGGGGAATCGGATTGTTTGTCCTGGGCGGCGCACCAGAGACCGGATTTCTCATCCCGCATGGTTTTCTCCAACCAATTCAAAATACCCATGGCCGTCTCTGCAAAGGAGGGTACTCCAAAAGCCTGATGGGCTTCCAGATAGGTCAACAGTCGCCCGGCATTGGCACCGAGAGGTTTGTCTTCACTGGGATCGGTCCAGTCGGGCTTGCCAGCGAAGCGAAAAAATCCACCCTCCGGGCCGTCATGAATCGCGCCCCTTTCCATGGCCTCAAGCGTGTTGAGCACAAGCTTCTTTAGGCGGTCGTCTCCCGTGCGTGACCAACGTACGGTGGAAAAGTGCAGGGCTTCGGGGTGGGGGAATTTTTGGCGCTTGCCCCAACCCCCATGCACCTCATCGGAACTGGCGAGGAGGTGTTCGAGTACCTCGTCGGCGAGAGCCAAGGGCACTCCTTCTTCCGCATTGTTCCAGGCCTCTTGCTTATCGAAGCACTCCACCAAGGCGGCTTTCGCCGAACTACCGGTTTCAATCCCCAGCATTAGACGCTGGGCCAATTCTCGCGGCGGTAGATAGCCCGTGTGCGCTAGGGACTCACCACCATGATTCAACCAGATCAGCGCAGGCCAGCCGAGATCGCCGTAGGCGGCCTTGACTTCGGGGCTCTCATCCTTGTCCACACGCACGCATGTGTAGTGTCGATCGAGCACGCCGAGCACCTGTAAGTCGCGCAGGCTACCAGTTTCTAGAGCTCGACATCCGGGGCTCCAAGGAGTCCGCAGATAGAGCAAGACCGGGGTGCCCCGCTCCTTAGCCCGCCTCAGGGCCTCGTCTAGACTCGTGTGCCAATGCATCCAGGTCTAGACTATCGATCCTGGCCCGAGGATGCTTGCCCGTAATTGGGTGCGGCGAGCATTCGTAGCAACTTCGCAAAGGAACCCCCAGGCCGGTGGGCCTGGGGGTTCCTTTGGGCAGGGGGCGATCATTTGCCCGACACTGCGCTAGCGTATCACTGCGCGACTTCAGGCAGCTCGGGCAGCGCGATCTCTTGCCATTTCAGCTCCTCGCAGCCCTCGTAGAGTTCTTCGAGGCTGTAGAACTCCCGCGCATCCGGCTGGAGTACATGGACCACCACATCGCCGTAATCGAGCAGGACCCACCAACCGGTGTCCATGCCTTCGGCCCGGGAATGATGGGCCCCCGCAGCCTTAAGGCGTATGTGTAGTTCGTCGATGATCGCGCGCACATGGGGACGGCTGGTGCCCGTACAGACCAAAAAGTAGTCGGCCACTTTGATGTGATCTTCCACATCAAAGACTCGAATGTCGACGGCCTTTTTCTCGTCGGCTAGGTGCGCAGCTGCTGCGGCTAGGACTCGTGTTTCCATGGGGGGATTCTAGGGCGTGGGGGGGGGCTGAACCGGGGAGTAGGCTGCAGGCTAGAAAACCACCACATTCGCCGGGGGATGCATGGCTCCCTACGGGGTCTTACGACCCCCCGGCGAATGTGGTGGCTTTGTATCTAGTACCGAGCTACCTAGTTCAGTTGATGAACCAGGGCAGGAATACCAGGCTGACCACGGTCATCAGCTTGATCAAAATGTTGAGGGAAGGGCCGGAGGTGTCCTTGAACGGGTCACCAACGGTGTCGCCAACCACAGCTGCGTGGTGGGGATCGGAGCCCTTGCCGCCGTGGGCACCGCCTTCGATGTACTTCTTGGCGTTGTCCCAGGCACCGCCTGCGTTCGACATGAAGATGGCCATCATCACGCCAGTCACCAGTGCGCCGGCCAGCAAGCCACCGAGCGCCTCGACATTCCAGAAGCCAACCGCGATGGGAGCGGCAACAGCGATCACACCGGGCAGAATCATTTGCTTAAGGGCGCCATCAGTGGAGATCTGAACACAACGAGCGGCGTCCGGCTTGCCGGTGCCCTCCATGATGCCGGGGATCTCGCGGAACTGGCGGCGAACCTCTTCGACCATGTCGAAGGCCGCGTTGCCAACCGCACGCATGGTCAAAGCGCTGAACAGGAACGGCAGGATGCCGCCCAGCAAGAGGCCGATGATCACTTCGGTGGAGTTGATGTCCAGCACCAAAGACTCGGTGCCTTGCTCGAGGCCCGCGCGGCTGCAGAAGGCGCTGAAGAGGGCCAAGGCGGTCAGGGCCGCAGAACCGATCGCGAATCCTTTGCCGATTGCAGCGGTGGTGTTGCCCACAGCGTCGAGGGCATCAGTGCGCTCGCGAACTTCCGGGGGAAGCTTTGCCATCTCGGCAAGGCCACCAGCGTTGTCAGCAACCGGACCGTAAGCATCGACAGCAAGGGAAATACCCAGGGTCGAGAGCATGCCCACGGCGGCGATCGCCACCCCGTAAACACCGGCCATGTAGTTGGCCGTGAAGATCGCGACACAGATCAGCAGCACGGGGATTGCCACGGACTCCATGCCCGTTGCCAAACCGTGGATGATGTTCGTGGCAGCGCCGGTTTCGGACTGTTTGGCGATGTTCCGCACGGGGTGCCTGTCGGTGGAGGTGTAGTACTCGGTGACCTTTCCGATCAAGACGCCGATGACCAGACCGCTGACCACAGCGATCATCAGGCTCATGCCCGCTTCACGGCCGTTTGTCAGGGTTTCCGGCAAGGCGATGCCGTCCATGTTGGTCAACCAGTAAGTGGCAGCCACGACAACGAGGGAAGCCACGACCAGGCCGCGGAACAGTGCCGAGTGCAGTGCGTGCTCGTCGGTGGCTTTCACAAAGAAGGTACCGATGATCGATGCGAGGATGCCGATGCCTGCAACAGCGATGGGCAGCATGATCATGCCTCCAACGTGCTCTTGTCCCGCGTAGGCGAATGCACCCAAGGACATGGCGGCGATGATTGAACCCACATAGGACTCAAAGAGGTCTGCGCCCATGCCTGCAACATCGCCCACGTTGTCGCCCACGTTGTCAGCGATCGTGCCGGGGTTGCGGGGGTCATCCTCGGGGATGCCCGCTTCCACCTTGCCGACGAGGTCTGCGCCCACATCGGCGGCTTTGGTGAAGATACCGCCACCCACACGCGAGAAGAGCGCGATGGAAGAGGCGCCGAAGCTGAATCCAAGCACATGCTGCAGGCCGTCCGTGGTAATCCCAAACCACACCGTGAAGCCGGCCACGCCGGCAAGGGCCAGGCCAACCACGCACATGCCCATGACCACGCCGGAGCTGAACGAGACGCCTAAGGCGTCTGCGAGTGAGTTGCTGGCAGCCTGGGTGGTGCGCACCGCGGCGCGGGTGGCTGTGTGCATGCCAAAGTAACCGGCCAGGGCAGAAGCCGCTGCGCCCGAAACAAAGGCGATGGCGGTGTTGATGCCAAGACCATCTTCAGCGTCGGAGACGCCAATCAGGATGGCGACCACGATGACGAACACCGAAAGCCACTTGTATTCGGCCTTCAGGAATGCTGCCGCGCCGTCTTGGACTTGCTTGGCAATGTCCTGCATGGCAGGGGTGCCATCAGAACGCTTCATGATGGCGGTGTACTTGACGAAGGCAAAGATCAGGGCGGCGAGGCTCGCGGCACCTGCGACTTGGAGGAAATCCATAGCTGCTTGAAGGGGTGGGGACGGGGTGGTCCCGGGGGCATGCCCGGGAAGGACCGAAACGGGGGTTTTCCCGATATTTCGGGGCAAGAAGTTTAGGGCTTGTTCCCCAGCCGTCAACCCCCGATGGGGGGATCGCGGTCTCGCTTTGGGCTCTATCGGTCCAAATCGGGGCTCTCGGCCCCCTGATCGGCAGATTTGCGCGCCAGACGCTGCTTGTCCCGGTGGTTGATGACGCTCCGCACCAGAAAGGTCCCCAGGATGATCAGCAGGGCAAATCCGAGCCATTCAGAGTAATCCACCATGCTTTCTTCCAGGGAGCGAATGCTCTCCCCGAAGGTCCTTCCAATCAAGACATAGAAGGGCACCATCAGGCTGGCCGCCGCCGCGTCCACTGCCAGGAAGCGCAGGTAGGGCATACGCAGGGTGCCTGCGGTGAAAAATCCGGGCATTCGCAGGCCAGGCAGGAAGCGGCAGGTGAACACGGCCCAGATCCCGTGACGCTCCATGCGCTCGGCCAGGCCAGTCATGCGCTCGGGGTGCAGAATGCGGGCCACCCACTTGAAGCGCAGGGCCTTGCGCCCGAAGAACCGCCCCACTAGATAGGGGATCGTGTCGCCGATCAGGGTCGCCACCCAGCAAACAAGCGCGACCTTGGCGAACGCAACCTTGCCCGCAAAAACCAGATAGCCCGACCCGGTCATAGTCACCTCTTCGGGCACGGGCAGGCCAGCGCCTGCTCCCACCAAGAACAGGAACGGCGCCGCATAACCAAGACCATCAAAGTAACGGTCTAGGAAAGATTGCTGTAGGAGGGCGAACATCAGGGTGGAGGGTAACCAAAGACTAGACCGGGGGGTCCCTAGTGATCGTGGTCATGGGACTTGGTGTCCCTGGGGATTCCCGCTCTAGGGTCAAGGCCGTATTCCACGGCCACTTGGAATGCAGCTCTGGAGAGCTCCTCCACTGCTGAAACACCCCCTGCCCAGTTGATAGCCCCGTCTTGCACTAAGGGCAAGAGGTAGAGCCCGGTCATGCGCGCTTTGACCAGAGCCACTTCTCCGGGGGATCCGCAGCGCTCCATTCCCTCGTCCAGGACTTGCAACCCAGCTGAAATCCAATGGGCGCGGCGGTCCGGGTCGGCTTCTCGCTCGGCGGACGCGCGGATGAACCAAAGGTGCTCCGCCAACCGAATCCACCCGGCAGCGGGCCAGGGATCTAGCTCGAGGGCTCGGTCCGCGGTCAGATAAGCCCGTTCCATTTCGCTGTTGTGCACCTGAACATCGAACTGAATCCAATAGCCAGCGGCCCACATGCTGCTCACGGGACCACTGATTCGTCGGCTCAAGGGGCGCGGGTCCGGGTCGGGCCCGTGCCAGGGGGCGGCAATCCCAAGGGCCACCAGGGCCAGAATAGGGCGCAGGGGGGTCATTTCTGCCTCCGGCTCTGCAACCCAAGGGTCGACCACCCAAGCAAGCCGAGGAAAATCCACAGGGCGCTGAACTCCCGCCACTGGGGTGCCGCGGGCAAGCGTCCCTCCGCCGCTAGCCGCAGTCCATCTAACAATTGTGCCACGGGCAAAACGGGGCTGGAAGCGCCCAAGAGGGTCAGTCCTAGGGCTAGGGTCGTGGCCATGCCCGGTTTCAGGAAACCGCGCACTAGGGCCACCACCAACAGGACAAGGGCCAGCACACCCGCTGCTCTGGCTCCGATTTCCAGGGAAGCGCGCCGCACCGATGGAACTTTTTCCAAGAGGGTTAAGCAGCGTCCTCCTGGAACCACCGCATCACCTGGGCCCAAACAAACCAGCACGACCTGCACGGTTTCCTTCCCCTTTGGTATGGAAAGTTCCACCCGGCCGCGGCCGTCGATCAGGTGTTCGATCTGCGTGTGCTCTTGACCGATCAATTCCAGGCGTACAGTGGTTGTGGGTCCAGCTCCTCCACCCGACGCCACCTCAAGGCTGATGCGCGCATCACTGGACCGTTTACCCGGGTTCAAGACCAAGGCCAATTCTTCTCCAGGAACGATCCTGCGCGGAACACCCAGGTCCACCGAGCGCGTGTGGCGCAGAGCTGATTCGTTAGGTATGGAAGATTCCGCAAGGGCGCCGATTCCGGCTAGGGTGGCCAGGCAGATCAGGAGCGTGGCGAATCCGGCAGCCCCTCGTTCCTTGGACCTGCCGCTTGGGAACGACGTGAGGAATGTGTGCTCGCGCGCGCGTGCTCCCTGGGCGTAGTGTAAGCAAGCGAGGGGCAAGAGTAGCAGCAGCCCCAGGGACCAAATGTCCTCCCGCGCTCGGGCTGCGGGGAGTTCCAGTCCGCCGGGTGGCTGATGGGAAAGTTGCGTGCCGAGGGCCATCACCAGGGCAAGCAAGAGGGTCGGGGCCATGATCCTGCGGGCCCCGCGCACCAGCTCTAGGCGCATCTGCACCGGGATCCCCATCAGGCCTGGTTCTCCGCTGTCCTGCGCTCTTGGCTCGCAGCGCGCTCATAGAGGCCCTGCAGACTGTTGTTGCCCCCGGTGCCCTCGGTCCATTGGCCGCCCTCTCCGGTGATCCAATCCTTGAGGCTGTCGAGTTGTGCGGCGTCCAAATTTTGAATCGTCAGATCCGTTCCTTGCCCCTCTTGCAGCAGATCTTTGGGCGTTCCCCAAAGGCATATGCGCCCCTTGAGCAAGATGCCCATCAGGTCCGCTCGGTTGGAGGCGTCTTCCACTAGGTGCGTGGCGATGATCACCGTGGTGCCGCCCCTATGCGCCTCCGCCAAAAGTCCATCAAAGAGATCAAAACCCTGAGCGTCGAGGCCCGCGGTGGGTTCGTCGAGGAGCACGAGTTCGGGCTCGGTCAAGAACGCACCAATCATGCCCAACCGGCGCAGCATTCCCCGGGAGAAAGTTCGTAGGGGAACTGTGGCGTGGGGTTCAAGACCGGCCCGACCGAGCAATTCTTGGGCGCGTTCTTGCCAACCCTTGCCACCGAACAGGTTGGCAATCAGCTCAAGGGCACCGAAGGCGCTGAGGTCCGGGGGGAAGGGGGATTCGCTGGGCAGCCAGGATACTCGCCGCTGGACGCGCGCCTCGTGAGCCGCTCCATCGAGGACACGGAGGGTCCCCGAGTTTGGTTTTTCCACGCCAGCCAACAACCGTAACAGCGTGCTCTTGCCCGAACCGTTAGGCCCCGCAAGGGCAACCGTGGTCCCGGCGGGGACCGCAAGGTCCAGTCCGGCGAGGGCCGGCCGCACCTTCTGGAGCAGGCCGGGCCGATAGGATCTCGTGAGGTCCTGGGCCAACAAGGCCAACGGGGTGTCTTCGGGCATGGCCCGCATGATAGATTGCTACCCCATGCAAAGGGCGCTTACAGATTGCAAGAAGGACCAGTTGGTGGTCGAACTCTTCACCCGCGAGGGTTGTGGCCTTTGCGCTGAGCTTGTGGAGCACCTCGCCGGGGCGGGTTTGCTGGATCGGCTGGACCTGGAGCTTGTGGATGTGGACACCGACCGCACCCTGAAAAAACGCTATGGACTGCGCCTGCCCGTGTTGGAGATTGCCGGTCAGGTGATTTTTGAGGGTCGACCTGACCCCGAGGTCCTCTTGCCCGCAGTGCGAGCGGCCCTGGAGGGAGGCTCATGAGCGCGCGCATCTTTGTGCTTTCGGGCAAGGCCCTGGGCTCTGATTTTACCCTGAACCAGGCGACAGTCATGGGCCGCGGCAAGGACGCAGGGGTGCGCTTGAGCGACCCGTCGGTCAGCCGCCTGCACGCCAAGATTGAACCCGAGGGGGACGGCTGGCGCGTGACCGATTTGGATTCCTCGAATGGGATCTGGGTTGGGGGCGAGCAAGTCAAGACGGCCCTGCTGAAGGATTTGGATGAGTTCCGAGTGGGAGCGTTGGAGTTGCGCATTCGGATCGATGGAGATGTCCCTCCGAAGGCGAGCGTTCCGTTGAGCGCGGTTCCCGCACCCGATGTTGCGGTGCCCCAGGTTCCGGATCCGGAAATTTCAGCGCCGGATATTCCAACGATAAAAGTTGCCGAGGTCTCATCCCATGAGCCCGATATCTCTACATCTAAAGAGGAGCCCGAGGGAATCGAACTCGAACTCGAAGGGGACTGGTCCGAGCCCGAGCCCGCACCGGCTCCTGTGTTCACTCCCGATTCGCCACGCGTTGTGCCGGCCCCAGCATCAGCCCCGGCCCACAACCCAGCTCGCCCTATTCTCCAGCACGCCGCCCCAAACCGTTCTGGAAACCTCTTTTCAGGAGATCTGGGCCAACAGCCATTCTTTGTGCGCTGGGCCCTCTACCTTCTTGCCATCGCTTTTTTCGTTGGTCTCGTTTGGGGTATTTCCTACATAGTTTCAGGTGTGCGCCAAGCTCGTTTGGGCACGACAGTTGAGGCCGTCGAATGAGTAAACCCAAGCCCATTACCCCTGGAACACCCAGGGAAACAGCAATCCCCCAATTACTGGATACCGAAGGAGCCAAACTGTTCTCCCTCGCGGGCCGCTTTTGTGGTTCCAAAAGCGAAGCCGAGGACATGGTCCAAGAGGTCTTCCTGCAAGCCTGGCGCAGTTGGGACAAATTTGAAGGACGCTCCGCTCCCGGCACGTGGCTCTACACCATCGCCGCCCGGACCTGTCAACGAATGCATCGCAAGAAGAGCGGCGAGCCCAACAAGATGGAGGCCCTTGACGAGTTGCTGCCCCTCGGGTCGTCTCGTATGGCGCTCTTGCCATCCCCGGACCAAGGCCCCCTCGAATTCCAACTGCACAAGGAACAAATCGAACATATCGAGGGCGCCATCGCCGCCTTGCCCAAGGACTTCCGTATGCCTCTGGTCCTGAAGGAGGTCGTCGGCCTCTCGGTGCAAGCCTTGGGCCAGGTCCTTGAGCTGCCCCTGAGTACGGTCAAGACTCGCCTTCATCGAGCGCGCCTCAAGCTACGCCTGGCTATGGACACAGTCCTGCCCCAAACCGAGGGCGTGCCCCCCAGCTACTCGCGGGAAGTCTGCCTCGACCTGCTCGCCGCCAAACAAAAATGCCTCGACGAGGGCCTCCCATTCCAGTTCCCCGACCAAATGGTCTGCGAACGCTGCGAGTCGGTCTTCGGGACCATGGATTTAGCCCAGGCCGCATGCGAGGAAATTGGCCAAGGGATCCTGCCTGAGGGGCTCCAGGGGCACATTTTGGGCCGCTTGGCTGGATCCTGAGGAGGTTTCGCGGAAAGCCGGGGAACCTGGAGCGGTTTGGTGCCACTCATAGGGTGGTGCCGATTGTTTGCGACACCCACCCTCCAGGAGGACTCCCCCTATGTACTTCAAACAACATTATCTGACTTGTCTGGCCCACGCTTCTTACTTCATCGCTGACCCTGCGACTGGGAGTGCCGTGGTGGTGGATCCCCAGCGGGACATTGAGCCCTATTTGGCGGAGGCAAAGAAGCACGGGTGGAAGATCGAGCATGTCTATCTGACCCACTATCATGCGGACTTCCTGGCGGGGCATTTGGAGTTGCGGGACCGCACGGGTGCGAAGATTCACTTGGGTGGCCAGGC
>Ga0315334_10002081_pt1 | contig 12484 bp, 9 predicted proteins | sample M150034915metaG_FD_205555 | JGI IMG/M metagenome (GOLD analysis project Ga0315334, IMG submission 205555) | Ammonia-oxidizing marine archaeal communities from Monterey Bay, California, United States - M1 500m 34915 | ecosystem: Environmental > Aquatic > Marine > Intertidal zone | place: USA... | reverse complement strand
TCTTGAATGGCACTATAAATCAGCTTGAATGATTCAAATATATTGGATTTTAATGCAAAAATTGAAATCAGAACCCCTTCGTGCGAAAGGCCAATATCAAAATAGGCTCCCAAGGCATCTATTTCGTGATGTATATCAGTCGATTTTTTCTCTTTTGTTCCGGATAGTAACAAGGATGAACAAAGTGACACTATAATATTTCGATCCTGTCTGAGCCCAGCATCAAAAAAGAGGTCAATTCGTGATGTTTGATTAGGAACATCCGACATCCAAAGTAGTTTTACGTGTGAATTAAGCTGAACCTCTTTTGGACAAATGAAATCTATTTTGTCTATTTTTTTTGTTAAAGGGACAATTTTTCTATCCAGCATTTTGATGAACTTTTAATAAAGAACAGTTTGTTTTTACCAGGATCTGTTCTGCAAAATATCGCAAATCGTTGTGTTCAATTGATTGATATATAGATTCTTCTTCGTTGATTCCGTTTGCATCTCCGAGTAATTCGAAATAACACAAATTCATAGAACGATTTAACAGTGCTTGATCCTGAAAAGCTTTAGCCGTGCTGATTTTATTTTTGAGTGCATTCAATTTGCTTTTTCCAAAGCCCTTTTTCTTGATTCGTTCTATTTGTTTCCATAGCGCTTTATCCAGTGTGTCAAAACTTGTATTTTCCGATAGGTTACCACTGATAATGAAAAGTCCTTCATCCAGTGACCCAGTGATAAATGCGTTAATTTCTGAAACCAATTCCAGCTCTTTTTTAAGTGTGATATTTAATATAGAAGAGCTGTCTTTGCCCATCGCATCACTCAATAAATCTCCTAAGTAGTAAGCGGCACTTTTCCTTATAGACATATTAAAAGCGTAATAAAATGCACCAGCCGGCACATCTCGTTTTATACTCTTTGATTTGAATTTGTTTTGTTGAAGTTCGGCAGGAAGAAGTCTTGCGGGTTTTATACCACCTGGAATAGCTCCATAATAAAGCTCTATTTGTTCTTTAATGGACGTAGAGTCAAAATTCCCTGAAATGCATAGAATGGCATTCGAAGGGGTATAAAACTTCTTAAAAAAGGACTTTACATCCTGTATTGTCGCATTTTCAATATGTGAAATGTCTTTTCCAATGGTTGCCCATTTGTACGGATGCTGTTCGTATGCTAATGGTCTTAAGTTGAGCCAAACATCACCGTAAGGCTGATTTAAATATCTCTGCTTAAATTCCTCTATAACTACATTTTTTTGAACTTTAAGGCTTTTGTCAGTGAACGCCAAAGAGAGCATTCTATCACTTTCAAGCCATAATGCGGTTTGAATATTTTGAGCAGGTATTATTGCATAGTAATTCGTAATATCATTGCTTGTAAATGCATTACTTTCCCCTCCTGCTTTTTGAAGTTCTTTATCGAAGTTTTCAATATGGACAGAGCCTCCAAACATGAGATGCTCAAAAAGATGTGCAAACCCTGTTTTATCCTCATTTTCATCTCTTGCACCCACATCATACAATGTATTTACCACGGCCATTGGAGTGTTCAGGTCTTGATGTAAAATAACGGTCAGCCCATTATTCAGCTTATATTTTTCAAACTTAATCATGGTTAAAAGTCAAGATGAGACATAGAAGCTTTTGCAGCATTAAATTCTTCGATTATTTGGTTGACAATGTCCTTTGCTGGTAATATCTCGCTTAATAAGCCGGATACCTGTCCTATTTCGAGTTCTCCTTCCGATAAATTCCCTTCAAACATGCCTTTTTTTGCACGGCCTCTGCCAAGTAATTCTTTGAGTTTATCAGTAGAGGCATTTTTGTGATATGCATCTTCAATTTCCTTATAAAAGTCATTCTTAATCAGTCTAACAGGAGTTAATTCTTTTAATGTCAGCTTCGTGTCTCCTTCACTGCAGTTAATCACTGCATTTTTAAAATTATCATGTGCACTTGATTCGACACTTGTTACAAATCGACTTCCAATTTGCACTCCTTCTGCTCCAAGAACCATGCATGCAAGCATTGCCTTGCCATTTCCAATTCCACCAGCAGCAATAACCGGAATTGAAACCGAATTTTTCACCATTGGGATTAGACATAAGGTAGTTGTTTCATCACGTCCATTATGTCCCCCGGCTTCAAAACCTTCAGCAACAACGGCGTCTACACCAGCCTGTTCCGCCTTAATTGCAAATTTCACGCTTGACACCACATGAACAACTTTAATTCCTTCAGACTTGAATTTTTGGGTATATGTATTAGGGTTTCCTGCAGAGGTAAAAACAATTGGAACTTTATGCTTGATTATGGTGTGGATATGTTCTTCAATATTTGGATAGAGCATCGGAAGATTTACCGCAAAGGGATTTGAAGTATGTGCCTTGCATTTGGCAATGTGTTCATCTAAAACGTCAGGATACATAGATCCTGAACCAATAATTCCAAGTCCTCCTGCATTAGAAACTGCCGAAGCCAGTTTCCATCCTGAACACCAAATCATTCCTGCCTGTACCAGTGGATATTTTATTTTAAAAAGCTCGGTAATTGAATTACTCATAGTAGGATTCTTGGTGTCAGAAGCGAAAATAATTAATATAATCGTTCATCTTTAAAGTCAACCGGATTAAAACTATTTTTTTTGAAGTATTTTGTTGTATCTTAGCTTCTACATAAATACTTCAATGAAAACTCCATTTCAACTGATATTTTTTGTTTTTATCAGTGTTCAATTTACATGGGCACAACAAAGACAGTTTGATAATACAGTAACACCGACTGAACATACCCACAATCAAAAGTCGAGCTTAATTGAAAACAAAGGTCAATGGCCTGAACCTGTTTTATTTCAATCTCCAATGGAAGGTGGTAAAGTTTGGGTGCAACAAAACAAATTTGTATATCATCTTCAGGATTTTTCATCTATGCATGAAAATCATATGAATTTTGAAAACTCGACTGGAAGAACGGATATAAGAGAAGAGGTCGTTCATTTGAATTTTCATGGAAGCAATAAGGTATCCGAAGTACTGAAGTCTGAACAAAGCACATTTTATTACAATTATTTTAAAGGAAATGATCGATCTAAATGGGCAAGAAAAGCGTATTCTTACGGAAATGCCACGTTGAAAAATCTTTATGACGGTATAGACCTTAGAATATTAAATAACAACGGACTATTTAAGTATGAGTTTATTGTGGCGCCTAATCAATCTTTCAATAAAATTAAGTTGAATTATGCCGGTCAGGAATCAGTGGTTATAAATGAGGCAGGCGACGTTGAAATCACCACAAAACTCGGGAAGATATTTGAAGAACATCCCTATGCCTATCAGATAATAAATGGTAAGAAAACCGAGATTACCTGTTCTTTTTCTCTTACGGGAGATAATGTTTCATTTAATATTGGTGAATACAATCCTAATTATCCCTTGGTCATTGACCCTGTTTTGGTTTTTGCTACTTATGACGGGGCAAACTCTGATAATTTTGGAATGACCGCTACTTATGGTTACGATGGTTCAGCGTATTCGGGCGGTACCGTTTATGGCAATGATTATCCCACACCAAGTCCAACAGCATATGATATCAATTCTAATTTTACTGTATTCAATGGAGCTTATGGCATAACTGATGTATTTGTTTCAAAGTACTCTGCGGATGGAACAACCATGATTTGGGGTACTTTTTTAGGGGGAGGAAACAACAATGCAGGTACAGAAACCGCCCACAGTATGATTTGTGATTTGAATGACAATATTTACTTATTTGGGGCTACATCGAGTGCAGATTTTCCTACAAGTGCAGGTGCTTATGATGGAGTGCATAATGGGGGTACTGCAGGTGCTGAATTTACTTATAACGGAGTTTTTCATTCGACTCAGGGTGTTGATTTGTATGTGGCAAAACTTAGCTCAGATGGGTCAACTTTGATGGGTTCTTCTTTTGTCGGAGGAAATGGCAATGACGGCATAAATTACAATGCTGGATTTTTACCATATAACAATGTGGGCGCATATAATGGTTTGATTTCTAATTATGGGGACCAGTTCAGAGGAGAAATTATGCTGGACTCAATAAATAACGTGATAGTTGCTTCTTGTACAAAGTCAAACAATTTCCCGACTGTTAATGCTTTTCAAAACTCAAATGCTGGCGGTCAGGATGGAGTGGTATTTAAGTTATCTGCTGATTTTACTCAATTACTTTTTTCTAGCTACTACGGGGGGTCTCAGGATGATGCCTGTTATTCTGTAAAGGTAGATTTGAGTGGAAATTTTGTTTTTGCGGGCGGAACCGCCTCCAACAACTTACCTGGTACTGCAGGTGGTTATCAAGCGAACAATGCAGGTGGTGTGACAGACGGTTTTGTGGTCAAGATTCCTCCGGCAGGAACTTCAATTACTCAAGCGAGTTATATTGGTATGAACCAATATGATCAAGTGTTTTTTGTGGAGGTTGATCGTGTGAACAATATATTTCTGTTGGGTCAATCAGTTGGTGGTAATTTCCCTATTCAGAATGCTGCATATTCCAATGGAGCGAGTAGTAATTTTATCATCAAATTGGATCCAACTCTGACAACTAATCTTGCTTCCACCCGATTTGGAAATGGGAGTACAGCAATTCATATTTCACCGGCCGCATTTTTAGTGGATAATTGTGGTAATATTTATGTGTCAGGTTGGGGAGCAAATATTCTTCAGGCTACTCCTCTTAATGGAATGCCAGTAACCCCGGATGCATTTCAGCTGAATCCACCTAATGGTTTTGATTTTTATTTGATGGTATTGCAAGCTGATTTGTCAGGGATTTTGTATGGATCCTACATTGGTGGTCCAGTTTCAGATGAACATGTAGATGGAGGAACTTCACGGTTTGATAAAAATGGAATAGTGTATCAATCTGTTTGCGGTGGATGTGGTGGAAATAGTGATTTTCCTACATCACCTGGAGCATGGTCGGCAAACAACAACAGCTCAAATTGTAATAATCTGATTTATAAGTTTGATTCGGGGCTTTTACCTCTTGCTGATTTTACGGTTGATCAGACTATAGGATGTACTGAATTTACAGTAACATTCGAGAACAACTCTTCGGCAAATGACTCTTATTTATGGGATTTTGGTGATGGGGAACTAGATTCTACCACATTCAATCCCGTAGTTACATATACTGATCCGGGTTCTTACGTCGTGTTTTTATACGTAACTGATAGTATCTGCCAGTTAACAGATACAGCACAGATTACGGTTTTCGTTGTGGATTCAGTAATCGCTGAGGTCGTAAGTCCGGTTAATCTGTGCAACAACAACCCGTATGATTTATCGGTTAATACGTACGGCACCGCGTTTAATTTTATTTGGTCAATATATCCTGATTTTTCAATTCCTCTCAATGCCCCTGGAGATTCGGTAGTTACAATTACAAGTTCAGGTACATACTATATCCAGGTAAGCAACGCTTTTTGTACTACTGATGACTCTGTAGTTGTTCTATTTGATGCCCCTCCTGTGGCTGATTTCAATCTTCTAGATTCTATAGGATGCGCTCCCTTATCGGTGAGCTTTAATAATATCTCCGTGCAGACGAGTTATTTTCTTTGGGATTTTGGCAACGGAGAAGTTGATTCCACCAATTTTGAACCCACAATCAATTATACAAACGTGGGAACATACGATGTATCATTATATATATATGATTCTATATGTGCCTTCTCTGACACGGCATATGCTACAGTTACAATAGTTCCAGACGTTACGGTAGTTAGCCTAGATTCAATACTGGTATGTAATCAGCCCGATACCTCTTTAATGGCAAATTCGAATGGAACGGCCACTACCTTCATATGGTCTTCTCTACCGGATTTTTCAAATGTCCTGAATCCAGGTAACGATTCTACGATTGTGGTTTCTACAGCGGGCATGTATTACGTACAGGTGAGTAATGGGTTCTGTACCACAGAGGATAGTGTATATGTGGATTTTAGTATAGCTCCTCTTGCGGATTTCACCATTGATAACGCTCAGGGATGTACGCCTGTTACCGTTAATTTCACTAATAATTCTGTACCCAATTCTGGATTTTTATGGGATTTTGGTAATGGCACTCAGGATTCCCTAAATTTTAATACTACGGTTACATTTGATGTTGTCGGCACATTCCAAGTAGTTCTGTTCATTTACGACGATGTATGTGCTGTTTTTGATACAGATACGGCTCAAGTTACCGTTACACCAGAACCAACTTTGGATTTGGTTGATACTGTGGAATTGTGTGTTGCTGTAATTACCACATTGAGTCCAGTGACGACAGGCGCAACACAGTTTGTGTGGTCTACAAACAATATGTTTTCAGATACACTGAACTCGCCTATAACGGATCCAAATGTGACTATTGATACTCCGGTTGCAGGATACTATTATATTGAAGCGAGCAATGGGGATTGTTTTGTTATTGATAGTGTTGTTTTCGTTTTTATTGAACCCGAATTGTCCATGTCTGCGGAGGATTCCATATGTGTAGGAGATATTACTGAGGTGACGGTAACAAATCTGAATCCAACTATATCTCTCACCTATGACTGGCAACCTACAGGAGTTTTAATTAACCCTGGAAACGTAAGCTCCGTTTTTGCAAATCCCACTTTTTCACAATACATCTATATTACGGGTACCTCTCTGGAGGGATGTCTGGTGTCTGATTCGATATTTATTAATGTGTCGGATATTGATTCCACCATGGTTATTGCTTCTGCTTCGGATTATACAGTGGCACCTGGAACTACGGTTACTCTATTTGGTTCGCCTTCGGGATTGTCTTCTTATCAATGGATTCCGGATACAGGTCTCAGTGCGCCTACAAATCAGCAGACAGATGCGGTCATAGATGAAGACATTATCTACACCTTAACCGTTTCAGACGGTATATGTACAAGAGACGATACTGTCGAAATTAAAGTGTATGAGATCATTTGCGAGGATCCCTATGTCTTTGTGCCAAATGCATTTTCACCTAATGGAGATGGATACAATGATGTTTTATATGTGAGAGGACTCTATATTGAAAAAGTAATATTTAGAATTTATGATCGTTGGGGAGAATTGGTATTTGAATCCAACGATGTAACAATTGGATGGGATGGAGTATTCAGAGATCGACAGCTTCAGCCTGATGTGTATGACTATTATCTGGATGTCACCTGCGTGGGTGGTTTGAAGTCGATAGTGAAAGGTAATATTACTTTAATGAGGTAGAATGAAAAAAATAATTACAGCAAAATCAGAAAAATTTCTTGAAAAATATTTAAACAACGCAAGTCCTACAGGTTTTGAATCTGAAGGTCAAAAGTTGTGGCTTGAATATATCAAACCCTATGTGGATGAATATATCACCGACAGTTACGGTACGGTTGCGGGCATTATTAATCCTGGAATGGACTATAAAGTGGTTATCGAGGCACATGCAGATGAAATCTCCTGGTTTGTCCACTACATCACCAAGGAAGGGTTTATTTATCTCATGCGAAATGGGGGTTCCGATCATATGATAGCCCCTTCAAAACGCGTAAATATTCATACTGACAAGGGCATAGTGAAAGCCGTATTTGGATGGCCTGCCATTCATATGCGTAAACAAAAAGAGGAGACTCCAAGCTTAAAAAACATATTTCTGGATTGCGGTTGTACCAGCAAAAAAGAGATAGAAGCACTCGGGATTCATGTCGGTTGTGTGGTTACTTTTGAAGATGAGTTTATGGTTCTGAATAAAACCAAATATGTAGGACGTGCTTTAGACAATAGGGTAGGAGGGTTTATGATTGCTGAGGCGGCCAGGCTATTAAAAGAATCTAAAACGAAGCTGCCTTTTTCACTGTATGTAGTGAATTCTGTTCAGGAAGAAATTGGATTGCGTGGAGCTCAGATGATTGCTCAGAGAATCAAACCCGATGTAGCCCTTGTGACTGATGTCTGTCACGATACAGGTACTCCTATGGTAAATAAAATTGAAAATGGTGATTTAAAGTCTGGCGATGGTCCTGTTTTAACCTATGGTCCGGCTGTACAGAATAATTTCCTGAAACAAATTATTTCAACCGCAGAGAAAAAGAAAATACCTTTCCAAAGAGCGGTTGTTTCGCGCTCTACAGGTACAGATACTGATGCTTTTGCCTATTCTAATGAAGGAGTGACAAGTGCACTGATTTCGTTACCTCTGCGTTATATGCATACCACAGTCGAAATGGTACATAAAGATGATGTCGAGAACAGCATTCGTATGATTCTGGAAACCATCAAGTCCATTAAAAACGGTCAGGATTTCAGATACTTGAAGTAGAAGGGATTTCATATAGATATTTAAATACACAATAATGAAAAAATATTTCTCCTTAACTATTGCTTTAAGCGTTGTTTTTACTGCTCTAGTTGCCTATTATTACAATGAGGTGGATGAAGCCAGACTAACTGAAATGATGGATATAATTGGTGGAGTAACCACGTATACGAGTGGTGGTCAATCAGAGAATTTAACCGAAGAAATTGCAATTTTAAGTCTGTTTTTTATCGGAGCCTTTATGGTACTCGATTATTTAAAAATGAAGAAATCTGCGCTCCTTAAAAGGCGCGCCTTTATTGGACTATTTCTTTCAGTTGTTCTTTTGGTTTGGGATTTGGGAGTTCTTTCTTCGCCTGGACATATGAGTTTTGATGAGGTTGCTCCTGCATGGGGTGTCTATGGTTTAAGCATGTTCATGTTTGCGCTGATGGGTATGCGTAAGCTGAATAAAAATACGACCTGATTCGATAATTGAAAAAGGGAATCTTGTAAGTAAAAATACATGTGCATTTCCGCGAATATTTAATACCAATCTAAATAGCAAAAGGGATATATAAAGAAGAATAAAGATGTATCTTTAGTTCTATGTTCGTAAATATTATAAACCAAATTTTATTCAATGAAAAAATCAAATTTTAGATTTTTTCAAATCTTTATTTTATCGATTCTGTTAACATCAATAATCTCATGTGAACCAGAAAAAACGGATTCTAACAATGATTTAAGTGTTCAACAAACAAAAAAAAATACAATACTTGATTCAATAGAAACTGAAATAAAGAAATACAAGTCCATTACAATTGGAAAACAAGAATGGATGAATGAAGATTTAAGCGTTGAAATATTTCTGAATGGAGATTCTATTTTTCATGCTAAATCAAACAAAGAATGGGAATTGGCATTTAAAAACAAACAACCGGCCTGGTGTTATGTATCAAATAAAAAGAATGAATTTGATAAATTTTATAATATTCATGTTTTAACAGACGAAAGAGGAATTGCACCTGACGGCTGGAAAATTCCAAGTATTTGTGATTGGCAAATCCTAGCAAATCATATTAATAAAAGTCAAGAATCATGTCAATGCAATTGGGTAATTATACCAAGATCTATTGATGATTATGGTTTCATAAATAAAAATAATGGATTCCGATTTAGAAATGGAGAATTTTATTCTTCAAATAAAAACAGTTTCTACTGGGCTTTAAAACATGAAAAAAGCCACACACAAGAAATTGCAACTAATGCATATCAAGGAAATGGAGGTTTATGGTTTAAATGGGGAGGCGTTTTTAGAGTAGCATACGACTGTTCTGGTTTCCAGATTAGATGTATAAAAAAATAACGTACCGTTATATAAGCTGTATTTTTTGATCTTCAATTTCGATCACATCTCCTTTGATGCATTTGGCCCGTCTTCTCAACTCCACTTCGCCGTTTCTAAGTACTTCTCCTGAATCTACAATCATTTTAGCATGACCACCAGTCTGGGCAATTCCCAGAGCCTTTAAGAGCGCCATCAGCTCGATGTATTCTCCTTCAATTTTGAATTCGATATTACTTACCATTTAGCTCCATGGCTTTTAGGGTATTCATCATTAAAGAGGCAATGGTCATTGGACCAACTCCACCTGGGACAGGAGTAATATGGCTTGTCTTTGGAGAGACCTCAGCAAACTTAACATCACCAACTAGTCTCCATCCTCTTTCCCTTGAGGCATCGTCCACACGAGTGGTTCCCACGTCAATAACGACGGCTCCTTCTTTTACCATATCTGCGGTCACAAATTCCGGTTTCCCGATAGCCGCCACAAGAATATCCGCCTGCAGACAAAGAGCTTTGAGGTTTTGGGTTCGAGAATGTGCAAGAGTGACTGTACAGTTTCCAGGATCTGAGTTTCTGCTCAGCATAATGCTTAAAGGTGTGCCCACAATATTGCTTCTTCCAAGTACCACACAATGCTTTCCTGAGGTTTCTATCGCATATCTTTTTAAGAGCTCTATTATTCCTGCAGGTGTAGCAGGCAAAAATCCAGGAATATTAAGCAGCATATTTCCCAGATTCATAGGATGAAATCCATCCACGTCTTTTTTTGGGCTAATGGCCTCGGTTACTTTTGTTTCATCTATATGCTCTGGCAGTGGCAGCTGTACGATGAATCCATCAATTTCTGAATTTTCATTCAGCTCATGCACTTTATTCAATAATTCTTCTTCTGAAATGGTTTCGTCAAAACGAATCAGAGAGCTTTCAAATCCTATTTCTTCACAGGCTTTTACTTTGGCACTGACATAGGATAAGGAACCACCATCGTTTCCCACAAGAACAGCAGCGAGATGAGGAGTCTTTGCACCCCTTGATTTTCGCTCATCTACCGCGATTTTTAATTCCGCTCTAATCTGTTCAGCCGTATGTCTACCGTCGAGTCTTTGCATGTGGTTTTTTAACAAAGATAATAAGCCTGGTATATCGAAAGAAGTAAAACATAGTATCTTTGTAAAAACTATTTCAAAATGAAAAGAATTATTACCTCCTTATTCGTTTGTTTTTCCCTTGTTGGTGTGGGTCAGATTGAATTCAACGGATCTGAGATAGGTGTGGAGATTTTTGCTGCTAGAGCAGGTACTAATGGTGGCACCATTGGTTTTGGCGTGAAATATGCGGCCATATTAAATGAAAATTTTGCTGTTGGCCCATCTTTTAGGTATCACAGGACCTGGAATTATACTTTTAATGGTGTGGCTACTAGTATACCATCTAGTGCAAGTATATATGGTGGTGGACTTTTTGGGCATGCAAGATATAAGGATGTACTTTTCGGAGGTGTCGAATTTGAACTTTTAAGAACACCATATAATTATACACAGCCGACTGCTGAATTTAAACCTTGGATAGCTACGCTTTTTTTAGGAGGAGGATTTTCAAAAACATATGGCAAAGTACGTCTGAATTTAGGTGTTTTTTATGATTTAATTAATGCGGATAACAGTCCTTTTAGACCTAATTACATAATACAAATTAAAGATCAAAATGGAATGACTATCAGAAGGTTACCCATTATATATCGTGTAAACTTCTTCTTTCCCATTGGTGCAAAACAAAAAGAGGACAAATGAGAATAGGAATCGTATTGTATCCAACCTTTGGTGGAAGTGGAGTAGTGGCCACTGAGCTGGGAAAGGCCCTGGCGAGAAAGGGACATATGATTCACTTTATTACGTATTCACAACCTGTAAGACTCGGGGGTTTTATTGAAAATGTATTTTATCATGAAGTGTCAGTTTCTGACTATCCTCTGTTTGATTTCCAGCCCTATGAAACGGAGCTGGCCAGTAAAATGGTCGATGTGGTCAAATATGAAAAGCTGGATATCATTCATGTGCATTACGCCATTCCTCATGCCTCTGCTGCCTTTATGGCAAAGCAAATACTGGCCACTCAGGGGATTTCCATTCCCTTTGTAACAACCTTACATGGAACAGATATCACTCTTGTAGGAAGAGATCCCTCTTTTGAACCGGTTATTACCTTTTGCATTAATCAATCGGATGCTGTAACAGCTGTTTCCGAAAGCTTAAAAGAAGACACCTTAAAGCATTTCAACGTCAAGAGTGAAATTACAGTTATTCCCAATTTCGTGAAGCTCAAGAAAAAACCTTCAAATGATGAATTGACACGGACACGCGGCTTGTATGCAAGTGAAAATGAGCGCATTCTTTGTCATGTATCAAATTTCCGGAAGGTCAAGCGAGTAGAAGATGTGATTCGCGTTTTTGCAAAAGTCATTAAGTCTCGTCCGGCTAAATTGATTTTTGTGGGTGATGGACCTGAAAGGTATCACTGCGAACGACTTTGCAGAGAGCTTTCGCTGTGTGAGCACATTCTTTTTTTGGGTAAGGTGAGAGATACGTCACATGTACTGAATATTGCAGATGTATTCATTCTCCCATCTGAAACGGAGAGCTTCGGCCTGGCTGCTCTTGAAGCTATGGCTGCAGGAGTTCCGGTTATTTCATCGAATACAGGAGGGATCCCCGAGGTGAATGTACAGGGAGTTTCAGGGTATTTATCGAATGTTGGAGATATTGATGAAATGTCTAAGAATACGCTACATGTTTTAGAAGATTCTAATCTCACCGCATTTAAAAACAATG
>Ga0315334_10002077_pt1 | contig 12498 bp, 10 predicted proteins | sample M150034915metaG_FD_205555 | JGI IMG/M metagenome (GOLD analysis project Ga0315334, IMG submission 205555) | Ammonia-oxidizing marine archaeal communities from Monterey Bay, California, United States - M1 500m 34915 | ecosystem: Environmental > Aquatic > Marine > Intertidal zone | place: USA... | reverse complement strand
TCATTCGCTCCCCAAGTGATAGTTCGCGAACTGGTTGCTGTAACAAATCTCGCAGATCTAGCAAGTCCGTCAATTCATCCAGCGTGTTCTGAAAGACATCCGCTTCAATACGATAGATCTGTTGATGCAGCCGAAACGATTCTTGTGCTGGCAAATCCCACCACAACTGATTCTTATTTCCCATCACCAAGGCAAATCGACGTCGATATTCGTTATCACGCTGCCAGGGGGTATACCCTAGGACCGTGGCTGTTCCTGACGTGGGGTGGATCACGCCGGACAATAATTTCAGGGTCGTCGTTTTACCAGCTCCATTGGGCCCTAGAAACGCAACAAACTCGCCTTGCTCGATTTGCAGATCAATGCCCTGAACGGCTTTGACTTGCTTGTATTCGCGACTAAACAACCCACGTAGAGACGACCTGAGGCCCTCTTTCTTCTGATATACCTGATAGGTCTTTTCCAGACCTTTGATTTCGATAATCGACATGTTGAAATTATAGATGCCGCTGCAAAGACAAGACAGTACTACAACAGCATTGTGTTATCCTTATTTACAGGAAGTTCATGCTAAGTTTGCTCAACAAACTTTTGGCATCTTTCATCAATTCAACCCACTGCGTAAAATGCAGACTCGATCAACAACGATCACAAACATGGGGACTATATTTTGACAACGGCAGTAAGAATCGGACTAGGGCACGATACGCATCGAGTTGGCTCGGGTGGCAATATGCTGCTAGGAGGAGTTAAAATTGAATGTGACCATCACTTGATTGGTCATAGCGATGCCGATGTACTATTGCACGCAATTACCGATGCTATTTTAGGAGCCAGTGCACTCGGCGACATAGGTCAGTTATTTCCCGATACGGCCGCCGAAAACAAAAATCGATGCTCCCAAGAGATGTTACGGACTGCTTATGAACAAATACAGGCAGCGGGTTGGAAAATCAACAATCTAGACTGTGTTATTCTTGCCACAATTCCTAAAATCAGCCCGCACCGTGAGGCGATAATCAACAATATAGCGCAATTATTGGAAATCAACTCTACACAAGTGTTTGTCAAAGGAAAAACTGGCGAACAAGTTGGTCCCGTGGGTCGCGGCGAAGCAGTCGTTGCCCATTGCGTTGTTCTGCTGCAACAACAGTAATAACAAAACAACTATAACAATGACCACTAAACCGACTGGGCTTGGAGAATGATACGCGTTTACAACACTCTTACAAAAACCAAAGAAGATTTTGAACCACTACAAGCGGGGAAAGTGGGAATCTACCTCTGTGGCCCAACAGTTTATGCACAAAGCCATATTGGACATATGGTCGGACCAGTCATCTTCGATTCTATCAAACGCTATCTACAATATTCAGGCTATGACGTCACCTGGGTCGTGAATATTACAGACGTAGACGACAAGCTAATTGTGAAGAGTCGCGAACAGGGCATTTCCATGGAGCAGCTCGCGACAGAAATGACGGCTGACTATTTAACAAACTTGAAATCGTTGGGGGTCGACCAAATCGATGTGATGCCTCGAGCAACTGAACACATGAAACACATCATTGCTTTCATTGAATCCTTAGTGGACCAAGGATTTGCCTACGACGTGGATGGCGACGTTTTCTTTGAAGTAGAAAAAGATGCAAACTATGGGCATCTAAGCAACCGCTCACTCGATAGCACGCAGGGAGCAGGCGGCGAGGCGGCAGCACGCAAACGATCAGCCAACGACTTTGCTTTGTGGAAATCCGCCAAGCCCACAGAACCAAGTTGGGACAGTCCCTGGGGAGCTGGTAGACCAGGTTGGCACATTGAGTGTTCTGCTATGAGCCGAGAAATACTTGGCGAAGAATTTGACATCCATGGCGGTGGGTTAGATCTCGTTTTCCCCCATCACGAGAATGAACTGGCTCAAAGCGCCTGCTGCCATGGAAAACCTATGGTTAAGTATTGGATGCACAATGGGTTGATGCGAGCCGGTGGCAATGATGGAAAAGTTGGCGGTCGCGCGGAACAGGATGGGGATGACGACGAACAAGCAACTGTCGAGACAAAAATCAGTCGTTCACGAGGTGCCGGAGGCTTGGCGGATTTAATCGGCCGCCAAGGTGGACAACGCATTCGTTTCTTTCTGTTGAAATCTCATTACCGTAGCACCATTGTTTTTAGTGAAACAGGGATTGAAGAAACGGGGAAAGCACTGACTGCGTTCGAACGATTATTCGAGCGGTTTCAAAGGATTAGTGGTAATTCATTTTTCGAATTGCCAATTGCAGACAATAAATCCACTGGTGATTTTGATGCTGGTGAATGTGACTTTTTGTTGCAAGTACAAGCACATCGGGCTCAGTATCTAGCCAAGATGGATGATGACTTTAATACCGGTGGCGCCATTAGCGATCTGTTTGACCTCGTCCGTAGCATCAATCGATTTATCGATCAAACATCACTCGAATCGGCGGATAATGCTGATACTACAAATAATGCTAGCTTGAAACAAGCGCTGCTAACGATGCGGGAACTCACGGCACTGTTAGGTATTTTCATGAGCGAACAGACGGAGGATGATACGATGGGTGAAGATCAAGGACTGACCGAGCAACTAATGCAATTGATGTTAGCTTTACGTGAAGAAGCTAGAGCCAATAAAGATTTTGCAACCGCTGACCGTATCCGTGACGGACTTCTTGAAGTGGGTATTACCATCGAAGACCGTGCCGACGGCGCACAATGGCATAAATAGCTCTGCGGTCCATGGATTAATAGTCTGGCAATAGCCATGCGTCAATCAGCGATTAGCGAGTCTGTTGATAGACCGCATTTAACAAAGTCTCGACATCTTTGAATTTTTCACCGGATTCAACGGCAGCATCAATCAAGCGTCTCGCATCGGCATCACTATGGCCAAGGCTACGCAGAACTTCACACGTTTGATCTACTAAATCCGGCTCCACATCCATTACCGCTGCCTGATCTCGACCAACAAGCAATGCAAATTTTGCCATCTTTCGACGTAACTTGGCAATGATCCTCTCGGCGGTAGCGGGCCCGACTCCCGGCAACGTCGACAAACCTTTCACATCTTGGTTCTCGATCATCAGTGCCACTTCACGCACAGGTCGCACCATACTACGCAATGCTTTCTTGACGCCGACACCATCCACGCTACAGAACAATTCAAAGAACTCCAACTCGACCTTGCTTAAAAATCCGACCATGCGGGGGTTCATGCGACCTTGCGGGTTTCCTTCGAAATACAAAATGGTATGTAAGCTGAGATCTCCGCCAACCAGTGACTGTACGTTGTGACGAACAAAGTCAGGTACGAGTACCTCAAAATGAAAAGGCCCATTTTCCATAATGATCGAACTATCAAACACTTCGACCAAACGACCCGTTACGTATTTAATCACGACAATCCACCCTTCTATGCACTTTCGATTTATTGGTCATTGTTTTATGAATGTTCTCCACCACCATTATATTACGACCGACCAATAAACGCGTGACACAATGCTGTTGCTAACGCGTCGGCTACATCCGGAGGTTCGGGGGCTTCCGTCAACTGAAATTCACGGCAAACCGCCAATTGCATTTGACCCTTGGACGCTCGGCCATTTCCGGTGAGTACTTTTTTAATTTGAGTCGCTGCATAATCCTTAATTGGAATTTCTCGCTGTTGGGCCGCCAAACACAAAACTCCTCGAGCATGCGCCATAATAATCGCTGTCCGTGGTCGTTGATAATGTGAATATAGTTGCTCAATGGCCATTTCATCTGGTTTCAGCGATTCGAGAACCTCAACCAATCCTTGATACAACCTCAGACATCGTGCGGGTAAGTCGCCCTTGCCACCTCGAAATACCCCCGCCTCAACTAACTCAAACTGCTGACCCGTCTGATCGATGACGCCATAGCCGGTAATATTGACACCAGGGTCAATTCCCAGAATACGACGTTTCTCATTCGTGGTTTGTAGCTGATTCACGTATCGCTTGTGTTGCTGTTCGCAGTAACAGTTTTAATGACTTTTACTTCCTTAATCGTTTTGGAAAGCATACTGATTACCGTCATCTGAATACAGAGCTAAATCATATTTTGAAATTCCCACGGCTCGCGTTTGCCTGTTCAGCAGCCCAAGTCGAAAGCCGACATTCACTCAGCATAGATTAGCATGTCCGGTTTTGATATACTTTTGCTCACGTAGACTATCTATCCGCTATCCGCCAAACTTTCGAGAGTTAACTATGAATCGGGAAAAAATCCTAGGACCCGTCGGTTCTGCGGAAAATGATGACCGTTCATTGCGGCCACAACGGATGTCCGAGATGGTGGGTCAGCGGGAAGTATTTGAGCGACTCGAAATCGCAGTTCAAGCCGCTCGACAACGCGAAGAACCGTTAGGACATATCCTATTTGACGGTCCGCCCGGATTAGGAAAAACTACCTTTGCCACTTGTATCCCGCACGAGTTAGGAGTCCCGATTGAGATGACATCGGGAGCGGCGCTGCGCGCACCAAAAGATCTAATCCCCTACCTGACCAATATCCAAGATCGAGCGATCCTGTTTATTGATGAAATTCATCGCATTCCCGCAAATGTCGAAGAATACCTTTATACCGCGATGGAAGATTTTCGCATTGATCTGGTCCTCGGCGATGGCCTTAACGCGCGAACCATCAATATGACAATTAGACCTTTTACACTCATCGGTGCAACAACCCGAGCAGGTATGCTGACGGGACCGCTGCGAGATCGCTTCCAAATGCGCGAGCACCTTGATTTTTACTCGGACGAAGAATTAACGCAAATTATCAAGGGGAATGCAAAAAAACTACAGCTGGAAATTGATGATGAGTCAGCCAATATAATTGCAATTCGTAGCCGTAGCACGCCCCGCATTGCAAACAACCGCTTGCGGTGTGTGAGAGATTATGTAACTGCTAGGGCCGATGGAAATATCGACCCCGATATAACCCGCGCAGCACTCTTAAAATGGGAAATCGATACTCTCGGACTCGATAAAATGGACCGCAAGTACCTTGAAACTCTCATTGATGTCTTTGGCGGTGGCCCAGCTGGGGTTGAAGCAATTGCACATACTATTAATACGGCGAGTGATACCCTCGTTGATGAAGTTGAGCCCTTTTTATTGAGGACAGCAATGGTAGTTCGTACTCCTCGAGGACGAATTGCGACTCAAAGAGCATTCGATCACATGGGAATGGCAGGCGAACCTGTCGATATTGATGTCGAATCAGCAAGGGATGACCAAGATACCTTGTTTACGGAATAATCTACAACTTAACGCGACTCAATCCAATTCCACCAGCCTTCCAAGTCATTCATCCCGCAGTGGCGATCGCATTTCTAACAATTAGCCTGTTGACAGAGCTTAAGGGCACTTCTAGGATTGGTCTTTTGCTGATAATATTAGTTAATAACACCAACAAACAAGTCACAATCCCCCCCTCTATTTCATCAGGTTCCTACAAGTTCCTGCGACGAGGATTAGGTTTTATCATGGCAGTACCAAAACGAAAACACTCCAACTCTCGAACAAACAAGCGTCGAAGTCATCACGCGTTGACCCCTCGCCAACTTAGCGCTTGCAAGCAGTGTAACCACCCAATTCCAAGTCACACGGTTTGTCCAAAATGTGGCACCTACATGGAAACCGGGCGCCGCTTTGCTACAGTCAGTGACGAGTAAGCTAATCTGGTCAACGACACTGCCACTTCGCGGTCCCCCAAAAACCAACGCTTCCTTACTTTAGCTCGTGACCATTAGGACATTGCGTTTCAATGAGTAACATCGCTTTTTTATTCCCAGGGCAAGGCGCCCAAACAGTTGGAATGGCTCAAGAATTAGTTGAACAACTTCCAAGCGCCGCTGCATTGTTTACACAAGCCAGTGAAATCCTTGGTTATGACCTAGCACAACTCTGTGCCCAAGGCCCAGCCGAGAAGCTCAACACAACCGATCACAGCCAACCTGCGTTATTTGTGGCAAGTCTCGCAGCTCTCGAGTCACTCAAAGCATCTGATCCGCAAACTGTCGACGCCTGCACTGCTACAGCTGGCTTGAGTCTTGGTGAATACACAGCTTTAGTGTTTGCCGGAGTGATGTCGTTTGAGGATGGTTTACGAGTCGTACAACAACGCGGCAGTGCGATGCAAGTAGCCGCTCAGCAAGCTGATAGTACGATGGTCAGTTTACTCCGTTTATCAACCGAAGATGTACAACAACTTATAGACAGTTGTCGCGAAGACGGCGAAGTCTTACAAATTGCAAATTATCTGTGTCCAGGCAACATTGTCGTTTCTGGTTCTCGTACAGCATGTGAACGAATTCAAGTGGCTGCCGTTGAAGCGGGCGCAATGAAACCGATTCCCTTAGCGGTCGCCGGTGCCTTTCATACCGAAGTGATGCAAGCGGCCGTTGAACCACTACGACAAGTACTTGAAAATATTCCGCTCAATGCCCCCCGCATACCAGTAATCTCTAATGTCGATGCCAGTGTACACAGTGACCCGGAAATTATTCGTCAACATCTTGTACAGCAAGTCGTTTCTCCTGTCCGTTGGGAAGAGTGTATGGGTACCCTGCTAAACCAAGGGGTCGAGCAGTTCTATGAAATTGGTCCCGGACGAGTTTTACGGGGTTTGTTGCGAAGAATCAACCGAAAAACACCTTGCCAAAATGTCTCCTGTTAAGGTCCGACTCGTATAAAGCCGAATAGGTACTAGCGATATAGATTTACTCTCTTACTTTTCTCTTACACTATTAATTGTTATTTTGTGGTGTTGAATTAATTTTTATCGGCGGTACAAAGATATACAAAGCAGTGCCCGCCACTAACATCTGGCACACTTTCATTTCACTAGAAGGTAAACATCATGTCCGAAGAAACTTGTAAGCAACTAAATGCTGACCTGTCTGGCCAAGTTGCAATTGTAACCGGCGCTTCTCAAGGTTTAGGGAAACAATGTGCTATGGAACTTGCTCGTAACGGAGCACGAGTCGCTTGTCTTGCTCGAAATGCGGATAAACTTGCTGAGACGGTCACTGTAATTGAAGAAGCAGGAGGTCAAGCAAGTGCATTTTCGGTGGATGTTACGGACCGCGAAAGTGTCGATAGGGTGGTCGATCAGATTGCTGAAGAATGGGGTAGTGTTGATATCCTCGTCAACAATGCCGGAATTACTCGCGATGCCCTACTGCCACGAATGAGCGATGAAGAATTTGACGACGTCATCAATACAAATCTTCGCGGCGCTTTTTTGTTCATGCGAGCTGTTTCTAAACATATGATGTCCGCTCGGTATGGCCGAATCATTAATATGTCGAGTGTGTCAGGGCTCATGGGAAATATTGGACAAACGAATTATTCTGCCTCAAAAGCAGGGCTCATCGGAATGACTCGTAGTTTTAGCCGAGAGATTTCTCGCCGTAACGTGACCGTAAACTGCGTTGCTCCAGGGTTTATTGAAACCGATATGACTCAAGTGCTCGGCGAAGCCGTCATCAAAGAAGCCAAAAAACGCATTCCTGCTCGAAAACTTGGACAACCAGCCGATGTAGCCGCTTGTGTCCTGTTTTTAGCTAGCAAGGCAGCAGGCTATATCACCGGACACACCTTAGCTGTCGATGGTGGGATGACCGGTTGACCAATCGTCCTATTGCAAACTCAAATAATACAGTAAAACTGTGCACAACTCGACATGGTTAATCTTGACCGTTTGAACTAGATTACTCTATCCTGATAGATACTTTACAAATCACATCCTCGAATATTAACCCCACAAATCACTTTTAAAACTAACTGCCTTTCCTGTAGAATCTAACAACCACGCGTGTGGAAAAAACATCAGGACATTAGCTTACCAAGGAGACTTTCCGTGTCTATTGAAGAACAAGTAATTGACGTCGTTGCCGAACAACTCGCTGTCGAAAAAGGGAAAATAACCCGTGAAACTTCATTCGTTAACGATTTGGGCGCAGACTCGCTCGATACTGTTGAACTAATCATGGAACTCGAAGATACATTCGACACAACGATTCCTGAATCAGCAGCCGAACAAATCCAAACAGTCGGTCAAGCTATCGACTTTATCGAAACTAACAATTCCTAATAACAGTATAAATCTGGTTACTATGACACGACGAATTGTCGTTACGGGACTGGGCGTTGTCACACCATTAAGCCACAATGTCGATGACCTTTGGAAGCGGATCCTAAATTGCGAAAGCGGAATCCACCAGCTCCAAGTTGTCGATGTTGATTTGTTTAAAATCAAAATCGGTGGTGACATTCACGACTGGAATCCTAGCGAAATAATACCACCACGCGAAGCCAAACGTATGGACCGCTTTACGCAGTTCGCAATGGTCGCTGGCACTCATGCCGTTAACGATTCCGGTATCGACTTTGAAAAAGAAGATCCGTTTCGCTGCGGTGCGATTCTCGGTTCAGGCATCGGCGGTATTCGAGAAATCGAAACGCAAGTCGCTGTACTACTGAATCGCGGACCCGAACGCGTATCCCCAATGACGATTCCTCGGCTGATGCTTAATGCGGCCGGAGGTAATCTTGCTATTCGCTATGGCATGCGCGGACCAAATTATGGCGTTGCGACTGCCTGTGCTTCAGCAAATAATGCTATGGGCGACGCACTACGGATGATCCAATGCAATGATGCCGATATTGTTATCTCCGGGGGTACCGAATCTGCGATTACACCTATGGGGCTCAGTGCATTTCAGAACATGAAGGCCTTGTCACGTCGCAATGATGAACCTGAGCGCGCGTCACGACCCTTTGATAAAACTCGTGACGGTTTTGTGATGGGTGAAGGAGCGGGTGTCTTGGTTTTCGAAGAACTGGAACACGCAAAAGCTCGTGGAGCAAAAATCTATTGCGAAGTCATTGGCTTTGGAGCAAGTTGTGATGCAGGACACATCACCCACCCCGATCCTGAAGGACTCGGCGCTTGTCGCAGTATGAGCAATGCCTTAAACGATGCGAACATTAATGCGGACCAAGTGGATTATCTCAATGCCCACGGTACCAGCACACCACTTGGCGATCTAGCGGAAACAAAAGCAATCAAAAATGTGTTCGGTGATCATGCGTATAAACTCAGTGTTTCCAGCACCAAAAGTGCACTCGGTCATTCACTCGGTGCAAGTGGCGGAATCGAACTAATCCTCTCCATCATGGGTATTCAAGATCAAGTTGCTCCACCAACGATCAATCTCGAAATACCCGATCCGGAGTGCGATTTGGACTATACGCCGCTTACACCAAAACAACGCCCCATCGAAATAGCCATGAGTAACAGCTTTGGGTTCGGTGGACACAATGCATCTATTGTTGTTCAAGCATTTCGCTAAGCGGAAGCCAAGTCATTAAGATCCACAAGGTTCCAAGTCATGTCGGATAATCACTCACGAATCGTTATTACTGGATTAGGGCAAATCAGCCCTCTCGGAAACAATATCGCCGACCTGAGCATTGCTCTCGATAATCAACAATCCGGTGTCCGTACGCTCGAATCCATTCCCTATAAACATCTGAAAGCGTCATACGGTGGGGAAGCACGAGATTTCACTGGGGAAATCTCTAATTACGGCGTACTTGAAAAAACATTGACGCGCGCGATTAAAAAAGCAACACGATTGATGTGCCGTGAAATACAAATGGGCGTTGCTGCTGCTCAACACGCCATGCAAAATGCTCAACTAACGCCAGAAATCTACAACCCTGATCGAATAGGGATTGTTTTCGGTTGTGACTATATACTTAGCTTGCCCCACGAATTCCGAGAAGGCGTCATGCAATGCCTCGATGAAGATGGGGAATTTGATTTTGATCAATGGGCTGAAAACGGACTGCCAAAAGTAAATCCGCTGTGGCTGTTGAAGTATCTTCCCAATATGCCCTCAAGCCATATCGCTATCTATAACGATCTGCGTGGCCCTAGTAACTCCATTACCATGCGTGAGTCCTCAGCTAACCAAGCACTCGCTGAAGCGTATTGTACGATCGAACGAGGTGATGCGGATATCATGGTGTCAGGAGCAACCGGTACTCGTATTCATCCACTGCGAACCGTACATGTCAACATGCAAGAAGAACTCGTTGGAAATAATTTTGCAGCAGCAGCAGCCTGTCGACCCTATGAGAATACCCGCGATGGCATGGTAATCGGTGAAGGCGCCGGCAGCATGATTGTTGAACGCCTGAGTCATGCCGAAGCTCGTGGAGCTACTATCTACGGCGAAATAGTCGGTTTTGCCTCGTCGACCTGTATGAATCGAGATCGGACAGCTCGCTTCGATCAAGCATTTGAAAATGTCATCAAACAATCACTCGCAAACGCTAATCTTCAGCCGGAAGATATCGGACATATCCACGGCCACGGCATGTCAACAATCAACGCAGACCGAGGCGAGGCAGTTGCTATCAATAAGATATTCGGCAACCAAACGCCCGTCGTTGCAGCCAAAAGCTACATGGGTAATCTGGGAGCAGGCAGCGGATCGGTCGAAATGATTAGTAGCCTGCTCGCACTGGATAAAGGTACGCTGTTTAAAACGCTGAACTACGACACGCCAGACCCACTTTGCGACATTCAAGTTACAAATTCAATCGATATCCCCGCTGGTGACTCATTCATCAATCTAAATGCCTCACCTCAAGGCCAAGCCAGCGCGGTTGTCATTAAAAGTCTCCAGTAACTGTCATGCATCCAAAACATGTCTTTGTTACCACAAACTATCGCCTCTTGCGCGGCGGCAACTAACCTTTACAACGCCAGTCAAGCAACTTGACATTTTCGCATTGCAGGGGTATTGTGGGGGAATTGAACCCTTAATTAAGTAGGTGAATAGTATGCGTTAAAGCAAAACTACTTAGATTTTAGTGTGCGGATATTCCGCTCGGCACAAAAGTAAATTGTGATAATAACCCTATATATGGTCTTTTTAGAGGTCTTAATAGGAATTTTCACAAAGACGTACGCCGGCGGCATGGGTTGCTTACTACACATCTTCACCTTTATTCGTGAAGCTATGTGCAGGATAGTAAGTAGGCTAGCCGGCGGTTTTTTCGTTTTTACAGGGTTTTAAACGTTTGGTTCCATGAAAAATGGATAAAAACAACGGGATTTTTGACCGTTTTAAGAGTGTATAAGAAAGTATTGATCAGATGAATCCTAATGAAATACTCCGAATTGTTGACTCGCTCCATCGCGACAAAAATATCGATACGGAAATCGTATTCAAAGCAATCGAATCCGGATTCGCATCCGCTGCAAAACGACAATATGGTGAAAATGCTGATGTTGTTGTTACAGTAGACCGTGAAAATGGTGAAATGTCCGCTACACTCGAAGGCGCGGAATTCGATCCAGAAGAAATGGTCGGACGCATCGGAGCACAAACGGCTAAGCAAGTAATTTACCAAAAACTACGTGAAGCCGAACGTGATGCCCAAATCGAAGAATTCCATGAGCTCATTGATGAAATCGTAAATGGTACTGTCAACCGAGTTGATGGCCCAATGGTTACCGTCCAACTCGGCAGCGTTGAAGCCATTCTTCCCCGTAGTGAACAAATCCACGGAGAATCACATCGCAATAGCGAACGAATCCGCGCGATGGTTTGTGAGGTCCGACCGCAAGGTACACGAGTTAAAGTTGTCCTGAGTCGTACTCGTCCTCGTTTTGTGCAACGTTTATTCGAACAAGAAATCCCAGAAATTGCTGATGGAATTATCACCGTTAATGCACTCTCGCGGGAACCTGGTTATCGCAGTAAAGTTGCTGTGAGTAGCTCCGATTCACGAGTTGATTGTGTCGGCGCTTGTGTTGGCGTTCGTGGTAGTCGCATCCGAGTGATCATCGACGAACTTAACGGCGAACGTATTGACATCGTCCGCTACGACGAAGACCCCGAGGTTTTGATTCCTAACGCGTTGCAACCCGCCGAAGTCGATCAAGTACTGCTGTGTGATATGATTGGTCGCGCCATTGTACTGGTGAGCGACGATCAATTGTCACTCGCCATTGGTAGACGTGGGCAAAATGTACGACTCGCTAGCAAGCTGTGCGGTTGGGATATCGAAATCATGACTGCCGACGAACTCGAACAACAAATTGATCGCGCTGTTACTGGCTTCTCAGCACTCGACGGAATGACGGATGAACTTGCAGCTGCACTCGTTGAACAAGGATATCTCTCCTACGATGACCTCTCGGTAATCGAACCAGATGCAATGGCTGAAATGGGTGCACTGACACTCGAACAAGTTGATCATATTGTTGTCCAAGCCGAAACTCGTGCCGAAGAAGCTGAAGTCGCTGCTCGAGACGAACGACAAAAACAAAAAGAACTTACTCGTTTATCCGAAATTGAAGCAGCAAACGCTCCACCTGCTGAAACAAGCTTTACAGAAGAAGCACCTGCTGAAACAGAAGAAGCACCTG
>Ga0315334_10002074_pt1 | contig 12510 bp, 14 predicted proteins | sample M150034915metaG_FD_205555 | JGI IMG/M metagenome (GOLD analysis project Ga0315334, IMG submission 205555) | Ammonia-oxidizing marine archaeal communities from Monterey Bay, California, United States - M1 500m 34915 | ecosystem: Environmental > Aquatic > Marine > Intertidal zone | place: USA... | reverse complement strand
AAGCTCCACTTTTATGGTTTCGCCTTGAGTAACTGTATTGATTTGTTTTGTGCTAAGCTTGAATCCTTCGGCTTCGACTTCAATTAAAAAACCGTTGACATCATCAACGTAAAGACGGGCCTTTCCTCTGATCGTTGTTCCGGAGGAGATCAATTTTTGTTTCTGGATTACGGAAACCTTCGCTCCCGATACCGGACTGGAATTGTGTTCGACCTCAACCGAAAAACTTGTTGTTACTTCATATATTGCATAGGTTTCACTAGTTGTTAATTCATGTTTGGTCAACATTAGTGGGCTTTGCAGGAGGCCCACTGAAAAAAGTATCAATAATGTTTTCATCACTTATCTTATTGAGATTACACTGATCATAAAATTACATTTTCTTTTTTTATCCAATTTCATGCCAATTCAATTTTATTTATTTTTTCACAAGAAGGAATGAATAGCAGTAGTAGTGGTATGGCGTTGTGTGAAATGGGAAAACGAGTTCATCAAACTAGCCAGGCACTAATAATAGAGCACCCAGGCCCCTTGGAATTTTCCGTCACTGATAATTCGATCCGCCTGTTCTTTTGCATCATCTTTACTATCGTAGCCTCCGAAACTAACTGTGTAAAGCTCATTTCTTTGTCCAATTATCAGCGCTTTATTATATCCGTTCTCTTTCAAGGTTTCAACAAATTGAGACGCATTCTTTTCACTTGAAAAAGACCCGCCGATGATGTGATACTTTTTTATGGAAGCCGTATTCCCTGCTTCTTCAGGTTCAGTATACGATGTTTCGATTTCTTCTTGGAAAGTCGATTCTACGGTATCAACGATTTCTTCGGGTTGTTTGATAGTGTCTAGGTTCTCATTGGTAGAGTCTACCGTTATTTTGGCGGTTAGTGATTGGTCCGTTTCCATGTTTGTTGAACTATCCTCAATTTCCAGAAGTACATTCTTGCCTTCCTCTTGCGTTGAATCAAGAGAGGATTCCATTGCCAGGTCCTTGTTGTCCATGCCAAGAAACTCTGAAAGCTGATCTCGTTGTAGCCAGAACAAAAGTGATAGGCCACTGATGAGAAATCCTGTTCCGAGCCATAGCATTCCTTTCCCTTTACGGGGCTTGTTGGCAGGAGGGGTGGTGGAAGTAAGTTCGCTGCTTTCCGAGCTAGACCCAGCTGTTTTTTCTTCTTCTTCTATACTAGCTGACACTTGTGTGATCGAGCTCAATTCCTCCAACTCTAGATCTGATGGGTCTGGAACTTCATCCTTCTCTTCATCAATATCGGCTTCAGGTGTGTCATCTTCCAACCTTTGCTCACCGGTGCTCAGGCTTTCTTCAGTAACAATAGGGTCAACTCCTTCATCATTTGCATCTTTGATGTCATTCAATATGGTAGTCTCGATTTCATCCTCGCTACGTGGTGTTGCTGCTGTTCCATCAGCTTCTTCAATTTCTTCTGTTGTGCCAGGACTCTTTTCTTCTCCTTTGTATTCAAAAGTGATCTTCCCGGATTTGCGTAGAATGATTCCGAGATCAATTATTAAGTAGCTGCCATCCACCTCAATTTGAGTCAAAACAGCATTTGAATAGGAGGTGATAAGGTCCATTGCTTCTTCCTTAGTACAAGATGCTTTTTGCTGCACCTTGTTCTGCAGAAGGCCGTCATTATACTTCAAATACTCGTTAAAAAGTACAGTAAATGAACCGGCTCCTTCGCTTTTGATGAACGAACCTAGCCCTGGAACAATGACATTTTTATGTTCCTGTATCAATTCAACTATAAGCTCATCGATCTTCATTATGGTTATTCAATTAACGATACGGAAAGATAAATGCTTTCGTTGGGTTGTTCCGATCTATTTGTTTTCACTTTGTTAATTTTTTCAACAACGTCCATGCCGGAGTAGACTTCTCCACAAACGGTATATTGGTTGTCCAGGTGTGGGGTTCCCCCATACTTTTTGTATTTCTCCTTGTTTTTTCTGCTTAGGTCAAGGCCGTAAGCTTTTTCAATACTCGATAGCGAAGCGTCATTCTGAACTGACCCTTGTACGATGTAAAATGTGAAAGGGTTGGACTTTTTATCTCTTGAAATCCCAGGAATAAAGTCAGCTCCTGCGAGTGCAAAGGCTCCTCTTACATGTGGATGTGAATTCATGTCTATTTCAGGTGGGACCTTGTATCTGCCGATTTCAATTAATTTTTCAAATGCTCCTGGACCGTCTGTAAATCCTCCCTGAATGATAAAGTCCTTCCTCACTCTATAAAACCTTGAGCCATTGAAAAGACCTTTTTTGATCAACAGCACCATGCTTGCGCGATGCAGAGGTGTGCTGTTGTACAGTTTGACCTTGATCTCTCCAAAGCTGGTTGATATTTTGAATCGAGTCTCTTTATTATTTTCTCCATATTCTGAAAGTCTTTCCTCAACGTTGTATTGATAAATTCTGTCCCAATTGTCGATTGGTTTTAGGGAATCAAGTTCGTCTGCTGGAAAAGAAGCACTGTCGGTCTCAGAAATTTTTTCCGGTTCATCAAAAACAAGAGGTTTGTCAGGACTTATGATTGGCCTTGATTCTCTTCCGCAGTTGCAAAGGGCTAAGAGAATTACTATGAAATTGAGCAGACGAATCACAGCTCAAAATTAATTATCGCTTTCTAGTTAAGAAGGGATTAATGAAATATTTATTGAATAAAGGCAGATGATCGGCGCAGATTCTAGTAGAATGGCAACAAATAATAAGAAAGTCACTCACTAAGCAACAAGTTGTGCATTATCTCGGTTTAATTCAATAAGCTACAATTAATCTTATACATTTAGGTATAGCAAAATTCAGAATTATGAAGAAGGTATTTTATTTCATTTCGATCGTGGTTTTGTCATCGTGTGGGGCGGAGGAGTTGGAAACACCCAACCCTCTGGATACACAGGTGGAAAAACTCAAAACTGAAAACAATAGGTTGGTCAATGAATCAGTTCGGAAAGATTCAATGATCAATGCATATGCGTTATATGTGAATGAGATCAATCAAAATCTAGAGCTGATCTCAAACGAGCAGCAGCTGATCAATGCTCACCGAAAGGGAGGGGAGCTCGGCACTATGGCTAGTGAAAGCGAGCTCATTGAAAACTTGAAGAACATAGCTGATTTAATGGCAAAGAACGATGCGAAGATAGCTCGTTTGAATAAAGAACTGAAGGGTGCCAATTTTGAAATAGGTGAATTTGAAAAGATGATAATTAGCTTATCAGAGGATGTCGCGTTCAAGAACAATGAAATTTACAATTTGCATCAGGAATTGGAGAACATTGATGGCGCCTATGGAGAGCTGATTGATGCTTTACAGGAAAAGGATGCCCTTATTGACGAACAAGAAAAACAGTTGTTACAGGTATGGTATGCTATTGGGTCTGCCAAGGAGCTCAAGAACAATGGTGTAATTACTAAGGAAGGCGGGCTGTTGGGAATCGGCAGGATCAATAAATTGAAAGCAGATTTCAATCATGAGTATTTTTCTGAAGTCAGTTTGAACGAGGTCAAAGAAATTGTGCTGGGAGGAAAGTCTGCAGAAATTCTTACTTCACACCCTACTGACACTTACGAGATTTCCGGTAGTGATGGCTCTGCAGAAAAGCTTGTAATCACTGATGCTGAGAAGTTTTGGTCGGCATCGAAATATTTGGTGGTGGTTCTTAAATAATGTGATACATTTATTGAAATTGTCTTCTTACCAATGACTGAGGAATTCAAGTTCAACCAGGATAGCATTAACCGTATTAAGAAGAACTTTACAAATAAGTTCAAGTTCCGATTAATACTGAAAATGATCCTTCCTATGGGCCACAAGAGTCGCATGTACATCAATGATCTAACCGAAGAATCTTGTACTGTAGCTGTTCCCTACAACAAAAGAAACAGCAATCCGTTCAAATCTACATTTTGGGCGGTCCAAGGAATGGCTGCAGAAATGTCGTCAGGAGCTCTTTTAATATTATACACACACAATCAACCAGAATCTGTTGCCATGCTAGTAATGGGCATGGAAGCTGATTTTGTAAAAAAAGCAACCGAGATAACCACATTTGTTTGTCACGACGGGCTTAAGATAAAGAAAGCCGTTTCGGATACAATTCGGACAAGAGAACCTGAGCTTATTGAATGCAAGATGACGGGAAGGAATAATGCGGGTGATGATATCTCCCATTTCACCTTCACTTGGTCCGTGAAAGCCAGGACAAAGAAGTGAATTACTTTTTAGTCTTTCGGAATACGTAATGGGTAATTAGCAAGCTATTCCCCTTTTTTCATATCAGACAGTACACTTTGCAGTGCTGAGCTTTGACAAAAGCCTGTTGTTGCGATCAAAGTAATGGCTAGTGTTATGAACCTTCTCATCACTCTTTCCATTTAATATTGCACCCCAAGCTTGGTTTTTGCTCAAAATCCAAGGCCTTTGAATCTAAAATGTGCGACAAGACTTTACGCAGATCGGCTCCGTTTATGGGAGCCTTATTTCCTGGTCGAGAATCATCAAACTGCCCTCTGTAAATACACAAAAGCCGACTATCGAAAACACTTATGTCGGGAGTGCACGCTGCAGAATATGCTTTCGCAATTTCTTGACTCTCATCAAAAAGGTAAGGGAAAGGGAAGTCTGCCGAAATTGCAAGCTCTTTCATTTTTTCAGGACTATCTTGAGGATAGTTTTTAATATCGTTGGAACTGATGGCTATAAAAGCAATGTCTTTTGATTGAAATTCTTTTGCTACTTCAACGATCTCATTCAGGATGTGTATCACAAATGGGCAGTGATTACAGACGAACATGACAATTGTGGCTTGTTTACCCACAAGCTCTTGCAGGGAATTCAGCTCTCCCGTAACAACATTAGGTAACGCAAAATCAGGTGCTTTAAAACCCAAAGGTACCGTTGTTGTGAAAGTTCTTGCCATATTCCTGTTAAAGTTAATAATTACACTTCATAGATAGCTATAATAACTTTTAACAATACATTTGAATGATGAAGAGATTTTCAGTACTATTTTGTTTGTTGTTTGCGCAAGGTTGGTTGTGTGCGCAGAATACCGATTCGACCCAGTTAAGGGCCATCTATAACGAGGTGCTCTCAAATGGTCAATGTCATGAAAATTTGAGAGTTTTGTGCAAGGAAATTGGAAACAGGATCAGTGGATCAGAGAATGCGGAAAAAGCGGTTCAATGGGGGAAGGATCTCATGGACAGGTCCAATTTTGACCGAGTATACTTGCAAGAGGTTATTGTCCCTAAGTGGGTGAGGGGAGAAAAAGAAGAGCTAGTGATAAGAGGTGATAAAATTGAACTTAATTCCGAGATATTGGCCTTGGGTGGATCTGTTGGCACAAATGGATCTATCGAAGGGAAAGTTATAGAGGTGAAATCGTTCAAGGAACTGGAAGAGCTGGGGAAGCAGACCATTGAAGGTAAAATTGTGTTTTACAACAGGCCAATGAATCCTGCTTTGATCAGCACTTTTCATGCTTATGGAGGTTGTGTGGACCAAAGACATGCTGGAGCATCAGAGGCGGCTAAATTAGGAGCAATTGCAACAATAACCAGGTCTATGACCCTCCGCAATGATAATATTCCGCACACAGGGAGTATGAGCTATAAAGAGGGGGTTCCCCAAATTCCAGCGGTTGCCATAAGCTCTGTTGGTGCGTTCAATTTGAGTAAGGCGTTAAAGTCTGACCCAGAGCTTATTGCCGGATTAACGCTCTCCTGCAGAATGGAGCCTGATGTCGTTTCGCACAACGTAATCGGAGAATTAAAAGGAAGCATTTATCCTGAAAAGGTTATTGTAGTTGGTGGTCATCTTGATTCATGGGATGTTGGAGAGGGTGCTCATGATGATGGAGCGGGAATCGTTCAGTCCATTGAGGTGCTAAGAATTTTTAACTCGATCGGGATACGTCCTAAACATACTTTGCGATGTATTTTGTATATGAATGAAGAAAATGGGAATAGAGGAGGGATAACATACGCCGATATGGTCAAGCGGGAAGGAGAAGAGCACGTAATGGCTTTTGAGAGTGATCGTGGTGGGTTCACGCCCAGAGGTTTTTCTGTTGATGGCAGCCTACAGCAGCTTCAGGTAATTAAAGCTTTCGAGCCATTATTCGAGCCATATAACATTCACATATTCAAAAAAGGGTATTCCGGGGTTGATATCGGACCGTTAAGAGATGGAAGGATCTGTTTGGTAGGATTGGTTCCGGATTCTCAACGTTATTTTGATTTTCATCACGCACGAACGGATACGTGGGAGAATGTTAATAAAAGAGAGCTTGAACTTGGAGCAGCTTCTGTAGCTTCATTGATATTTTTGGTTGATAAATATGGGTTTGAAGAAATTCCGAAGATGAACGACTTTAAAGACTAGTCTATTTTTGGTGTATAATTTCTTCAGGAGCCATGTAATATTTTCTTTTATACTCTAAATACTTGGGGTTTGCCTTATGGTATTTAAAAACGTAGGTGCTAAAGTCAAAGCACTGCCAAAACAGTCCATGGTTAATTGTTCTTTGGTCAGTACTTCGTTCAAATTTTGCTCTGAAATTTTTATTGGCATATCCAAATGCATTGCAGATCAGTCGTACAGTAGATTTACTTTCATAGTCTACGATATGAGCAAATTCATGGCCTATAATTCCAATCTTAGCATTAAACGATGCACTGTCCAATGGAACTTCAGGGTTTATGTTATTGAGAAGAACTTTATACTTTCTTTTCCCTTTCGGCCTTAAGAATTGAAGCCCTGCGGGCCTGGCAGCCATTGTTGAATTGAGCTTTTTCACCACAAAGTTGATTGGTGTGAATTTTAATTCCGGATAATAGGATAAAGCAACTAAGGAGGCTAGCTCATATTTCTTCGGAAGTATTTTGTTCAGACCAAAGTTGGTTTTCATAGAATCCAATTTAGGTTCAAGCTTTTTTTCGGAGAAGAATCGAGGGGCTCTATTCTGGCCGTTGGCAATATTTAACATTGTCAACATGTAAATGGTAGCTATTAATTTAAAACGGCAATACATTATCAATTTAATAATTAACCAACAGGTCGGTTATTTTACGATATTGTTGAAGTCCGATCCTGTGGGATTCTGGAAAATTTCCAGTTGAAAATCTTGTGTGGCTGCTGTTATATGGTCAAATAGGTCAGCCATAATGTTCTCAAATCTAGTCCAGTTCTTTTCTTTTGAAAAAGCATAAATTTCAATAGGCAGGCCCTTCTCGGAGGGAGCAAGCTGACGAACCATGCAGGTCATGTTTTTATTGATGATTGGATTGTGCTTCAAGTAACTCTCCAGATAAATTCGGAAAACACCGACATTGGTTAGGCTACGCCCATTTATCAATTTGGTATTGTCGAAATCATTGTCCCGGTTATAATCTGATATTTCTTTCTGTTTAACGCTTATGTACTCTTGTATCAGCTGAATGTTAGAAAAACTTTCCAACATTTCTGAATTGCAAAACTGTATCGAATCTATCTTAATATTAACAGCCCTCTTTATTCGGCGCCCTTCGCTTTCTTCCATTCCCCTCCAATTCTTGAACGAATCCGATATGAAGGAATAGGTGGGTATAGTGGTAATGGTATTGTCAAAATTTTTAACCTTTATGGTAGTCAAATTGATCTCAACAACATCGCCATCCGCTCCATATTTAGGCATTGATACCCAATCCCCAATTCTTACCATGTCATTTGCGCTGAGCTGAATGCTTGCGACAAAACCCAGAATAGTGTCTTTGAAAATAAGTAGCAAAACGGCAGTCATCGCGCCCATTGCACTTAGAAAATAAATAGGTGATTTTTCAGATAATATTGAAAAAACTAGAATTCCGGCGAAGAAATAGATAAAGATCTTGGTTAATTGAGCATAGCTATATAGAGGCTTGTCCTTAAGCCCCGGTTTATTACCCAAATAATCTCTAGAGGCATTGATAAATGAAATGATCACTCTGGTTATCAGAATAACAATCAGGGCGTCTGTTAGTTTGTAGAACAGAGAGTGGTCATTCAATATTTTTGATAGTAAAGTGTGTTCTTGAAACTCAATTATTATAGCTGGAATAATATTGGCTATCCATTTGAAAAAATTGTATTTCATCAAATGATCATCAAATTCCGTTTTTGTCTTCCCTGATATACTCTTCATGAGCACTTTGGCAACCCATCGGGATATGATCCATACAGCTACGCATATGCCCAACAATATGGCGCCATCAATTGCCACATTTTCCCAAACTTCAGGAGTAACACCTTTATTGATCTTAAAAAAGTTTTCTATCCTTGTTGGATCGATGATCCTCATGGTGGAATCTGCTTGTAAAATTACAATGGACATAAGTATTAATTTTAGGCAAAACTAAAACATCTATTGCTATTGAGGAAATACCAACTTCACATATTGTCGGGGATCACGTTAATTGGCTTTCCTTTATTGGGTTTTATCGTAAATTATTTTTTTTCAGACCATTCATTTTGGCAGCAGTTCAATTCTGAATACTCGATAATAATTCAGGTTTGTACGGGTTTTGTTTTTGGATTGCTTTCCGGAATTTGCTGTTGGATGGTAATACGGTCGGAGTGGATGCTAAGTACCAGAGAAAAGTACATAAACAGGATAAGAGCATTGAATTTGAATTATCAGGATATTATTCTTGTTTCCGTCTGTGCCGGAGTCGGTGAGGAAATGCTGTTTCGTGGAGTAATTCAGGAGTTCATGGGAGTGTGGTTAACATCTGTGGTTTTTGTTGGAATTCATGGGTATTATGATTTCCGTAATAGGCGCATTTTTCTATATGGATTACTGATGACAATTATTATCATCGGAGTTGGATATTTATTTGCTGAAATGGGTATAATTGCTCCTATCGTAGCCCATTTTGTTATTGACGTAATTCTGCTATCTCTGATCTGTAGATCTCAAAATTTTGACTAACTCGTTTTGTTTCAGCGTTGTGTGTAAACGACTATTCTGATTTCTTCTTTCTTTTTCTCTTCTCAGGATTTTCATGAAAGAAGTATCTAAGATCGATTGTTAGAAACTGACCGCCAAGGTAAAGATAGTGTTCGAAGTCGGGTTGCGGATAGTTTCTCCAGACAGCCTTTGTTACAGCCATTAGACCAAATGGTTTGCTGTATGACGCACCCAGATAGAAATAGCCGTCTTTCTTAGTTCGATATTCAAAGCCCACATTTGCTATATACGATCCTCCGATCCTTGAATGTGGCCAGCTCAGTTGGGTGATCTCTATGTCTCTGCCGATCGAATAGGTGCCTGAGGCGTAAAAGTCCATTTGCACACCTGTGCTGGCATTCATGAATAGCTTTTCAGCTAATTTGATATATACAAGGCACTGCAAAGGGATATTATAGCTGACAAATCCGAACTCTGTTTCATCTGACAGAATTACTGAGTCTGTTTTAGACATGACCAGATCATAATTGCGTCTAACGTAGTTAATTCCTGTCTCAAAGGATATTGTTTTGGTAATGCCTCTCCGGACAACCATTCCAAAGCTATACCCGGTTTTGGAGGTTAATGACCCGTTGTAAGGTGCCTCATCAATATGTAGAGGGCCGTCAACAAATGTTTGAAATGGGATGATCGGTTTGAATTGGATTCCGAACGTAGTCACATTTTCCTGTGCTAGAAAAGCAAAGGGCAACAATGTCAATATTATCAATAACTTCTTCAAAACACGAAATAAACTCAAAGATGAATGATTTATTTCAAATACTGGTTCAAGAATTAGCCAACGGTTTAATATAGGAGTTGTTTGCATTTGTATAATGTTGATTTGGCATAGACTGTTTTATTACCTAATCACTAAGTATATATCCTGTTACTGCAATTGCAAGTAGTACAATAGAGAAAATGACAAGACCATACCTAAACCACTTGTTCGCGCCTAATAGTGGTTTTCTGAACTTTGCCATAGTTAGAAAATTGCAATCTAACGCTTCTGAAAGGTGGGTTTTACTTATGCCATATAGATAGAGGGGAGCGTCCTTGTACTCTTCCGTATCACTTTCGTAGGGAATTTTCTTTTCATTCAGAAGATTTTCGAAGTGCTTTGCCCGTTGCTCATCATTGAAGAAAAACACCTTATAGAGGTTGTTTGACGGATGGTCTCTATAGTTGGTTAGCTGAAAAAGGCCTTCATCCTCACTCATTGATCCATTCTGTTACGTATTCGATTGGTTTCCGCTGTCCCTTAGGCCATTTGTTTTCCGGATATCCAAGATATAAAAAGCCCAGACACCTGTCTTGAGAAGAAAGTCCCAGGAATGATTTCAATTCAGTACGATAAGTCGGTGAGCTACTTGTCCAATGAGTTGCCAAACCATAAGCAGTTGCAGTTAAAAGCATATTCTGGACTGAACAGGCTACAGATTCGATCTCCTCAATTTCAGGAATCTTTTGACTGGCCTGCCTTTCCATGCAGATTGCAATTACGGCACTTGCTTTTAGCGGTCTGTTTTTGAGCTTATTGAATTTCATTTCGTTGAACGTCTCCTCTTGTGTGATGGACTTGTATAGGTTGGATTGGAATAAGCTGAGTTTCTGCAGGCCCGGCCCCATGAACACCTTAAATCGCCATGGTTGTGTCATGCCGTGGGTGGGGGCCCATGTAGCATTGTTAAGAAGGCGCTCAACTTGTTCTTTGTGTACTTTTCGTTCAGAAAAAAATTCAGGGTATATTGTTCTTCTGTTCTGGATAATTTCGTTGATCTCACTCAAGTCGTATTTCATATGAGTCAAAATTGATGAGTTGACAGTGACAAATTTATCGTATTTATAATGTGAATCGATGCTCATCTTGTTTTTGGTTGGATTTTTGACGGTAATTTCTCGAAACATCAGTAATTTAATGTGAGTTAACTAGGTTCAATGGGGAAATTAATGTCGTCCGAATATATGTGTGTGTTGCTCTTGAGCATATTAGTTTTATATGCTTGTCATGATGGGGTGGGTGAGGATTTGGTAGTACAGAACCCTAATTCAGGTGAATTTGGCGAAATAGGTAAGAATATTGCGAAACAGTATGATTACTTATTTGAAGTTGATCGTTTTTCAGAGAAGTGGTTCGTATCAAAATTGGATACTTGCCATGCGGATTCCTTAAAGGATCATTTGAGGTCTTCTTTTTTCCTGCTGGATCAACATTATTCTGCTGAACAGAATATTGGCACCTCAATTTCTTATATAGTACAATTACATCAGAAGAATTTGTTTTCAATTAGATCAGGTATGCTGTTCATCGACTCCTTGATTTCCCCGGAGGGGTATTCGACCAATGCCATGTATGATGGCAAAGTACTGCGAATGCATGACTTTGAAGATGTTACCAATTTTTCAAGTGTAAGATCGCATCTTAATGAATATCTCACAGATGCCGATTTACAAATTAATGGGCCTTTCTGGATAGAGTTTCCGAATGTAACAGATTCCAGCCTGGTTGAATTTGGTGATGTTTTGATCTGGCAACCGATCAAATAGTTATTGTTGAGTTTAAGAAACGTACAGGCATAAAAAAACCGATGACTACACCGGTTTTATACTAAGTCCGACAATTCAATGGACTTTAAATTTCATCAACTTCAATCATTTTGACTGGCAAGTCTATTATCGCTTGATAGTCTTCACCGGCTTCAAGCATATCCTCATCATCCTCTTCGTAGTGCCAATTTACAGAAACTGAGGTTTTTCCTCCATTGTTAAGAGTTTCTAATTTCTTAAAGAAATCCAATATGCATTTTGACGAAGAGGTGTTGAAATACTCCAACACAATGTTCACTTCAGTGCTTTCTTGGGGCTGATTGCTATAGCTGTCAATCCAATCGAAAAGTGGTTTGTAAAATTCTATTGAGTTTTCAGGAATTGATCTTCCTTTCAATTCCAATAATCCCTCAGTAGCGTCGAAATTTACTATTGGGGTTTTCGGCGATCCTTCTAATTTAAGTGCATCCATCTTTAGTCTTAATTGCTCGACGAATATACAAATTCTTTTCTTGCTGAATGGGAATTCGAAAATTTATTATTTATAGTTTTATCACTGAAATAGTTCAAAATATAAAGTAGCATGCAATTTCTTATCGGTACAGGAAAATCCCAGATCACCTGCTTCAAGAAAAACATTGGGATGATGGGGTATGGTATGAGTGCAAATACCGTGCATGACGTGTCTACTGAAATATCTGCACGTTCGTTATGGATAGAGGATAATTCTAACAAGACATTTGTCTACTGCTGTGCGGAAATTTGCTTTATTACACCTGCCATTAGAAGGGAGGTATTGCTTCGCCTAAAGTCCGAAATAAATTCAGATTTCGATCCTGCTCAATTGATGTTAAGTGCTCAGCACACGCACTCGGCACCTGGCGGGTATTCTGAATATGCATTATACAATTTCACAATTCCCGGTTTTCATCGAGAGGTGTTTGATGGCATTGTTGATGGAATATTCGAGTCA
>Ga0315334_10002073_pt1 | contig 12510 bp, 10 predicted proteins | sample M150034915metaG_FD_205555 | JGI IMG/M metagenome (GOLD analysis project Ga0315334, IMG submission 205555) | Ammonia-oxidizing marine archaeal communities from Monterey Bay, California, United States - M1 500m 34915 | ecosystem: Environmental > Aquatic > Marine > Intertidal zone | place: USA... | reverse complement strand
TTTTTTGGGGCGCAAATCCCGCTGAAAGTCACCCGCGACATTTTACTCGATATAGCCTGACGCCCAAAGGAATGTTTCTACCCAATGGCCGTAAAGATCGTACGTGCGTGGTGGTGGATGTTCGTAAAACTAAATCCGCCAATGCTGCGGATATTTTTATTCCTGTAAAACCTCGCAGCGATTTTGAAGCACTGTGGGCCTTACGCGCGTTGGCCAATGACGTGGAGTTAGATGCAAATCAAGTACTGCATGACACCGGCATTGAACTATCGGTGTGGCAGGACTTAATGATACGCATGAAAGCGGCCAAGTTCGGTGCAATTTTCTTTGGCATGGGTTTAACGATGACGCGAGGTAAACATGCCAACGCTGAAGCACTGCTGGCACTGGCCCGTGACATGAACAAACACACTCGTTTTATTTGCAAGCCAAACCGTGGGCATGGTAATGTTACCGGGGCCGACAATGTAATGGCTTGGCGGACCGGTTATCCCTTTGGCGTCAATATGATGCGTGGGTATCCGAGATTTAACCCAGGTGAATATACCGCTTCGGATATTCTAGCTCGAAAAGAAGCTGATGTTGCAATGATCATTGCGGCGGATCCCATGGCTAATTTTAGTCAGCCAGCACGAGACCATCTTAAGTCGATTCCCTATATTGCGTTTGACCCTAAAGAAACACCGACGACCCGCGCGGCTGAAGTTGCATTTACAGTGGCCACCTATGGCATCAACGTACCGGGGACCGTGTATCGCATGGATGATGTTCCGATTTCCCTACGACCCGCACTCGAATGTCATCATCCAAGCGACCTTGAAATTCTCAAAGGGATCGAGAAACAGGTGCAAAAATTAAACATGGAGAATGCAATGGCACAGGCGGAGGACGCGAGTCTGCGGCCTGCTCGAAATAAATGAGGCGCTAACGAATAGGGTCTTTCAAAAGCAAGCGGCGAAGTATGCCAATTTGGCCTGCATGGAGCATTTCATGGTGAACACAAAACAACAGACAACCCAGCTTCGTTGGGTAAGCAGTGTACGGATCGTCTACAGGATCGTTGAGTTGTTCCAGAGGATATGCAGCCAGTTCCGACATGGATTGGTCATAGATTGTATGAAACACACTCAGAATATCATCCACCGACGGGTAAAATTCAGGGTCACTAGAGAGGGTGGTTCCCCGCGAAAACTTTTTGCGGAACGACGACGACATCAGGCTGCTGTCGTCCAAACTCCGACCTCGCTGACGGAACAACAACAAACCGTACTGCGCCATAGCCAAATGACCCACTTGCCAGGCAACATGAGTTGGCGCTGCATTGGGTTGATCCAACAGATCCGCCTGATGAAACCACTGATCATGGTCGATATCTTCAAGCAACGTCATTGTGTATGCTCGAGCGGCTGCGATTTGATCAATGGCCATTTGAAGTTTGATTGCATCTGACATTATTTGAGATCCTCAACTGTATGCTTTTAGTATCAAGCTGAAACATACCGTAACCAATATTAATAAGTAGTAACAAAAAACAAGATTAGTGAAAACGGCATGTCTAAACCTTATTTTAAAATAGCCGGTGGTTATGTTTACGATCCATTAAATGCAGTGGATGGTCAAGTACAGGATATCTGGGTTCAAGATGGACGAGTTGTTGCTGCTCCGGTTGCGGGTATCCGCGCGGATCGCACGTTGGATGCGGCTGGTTATGTGGTGATGCCCGGTGGTGTTGATATGCATTGTCATATTGCTGGACCCAAGGTTAATATGGGTCGCAAGATGCGTCCGGAAGAGAAACGTCAAGGAGAAATAATTCCGCGTACGTTGACCACACACAGTGGGACAATGGGTAGTGTGCCGAGTACGTTCGCCACAGGTTTCAAATATATTGGATTAGGATATACCTCGGCTTTTGATGCTGCTGTCCCGCCATTGTCAGCCCGTCATGCCCACGAAGAGTTTGCGGATACACCCGCTATCGATAAAGGGTTCTATGTCCTCATGGGTAATAATCACTTCATGATGAAGTCGATTTCAGAAGAAAACCCGAAACAACTAAAAGCATTTATCGCGTGGTTACTTGGTGCTACAAAAGCTTACGCACCTAAGTTAGTGAATCCTGGTGGTGTAGAAGTATGGAAGCATCATCCTTCGGGAAACGTCGACACCATTGATCAAATAGTCGACCATTATGAAGTCACACCGCGGCAAATTATCAGCGAAGTTGCTCGCGCGACAAATGAACTTGGCTTACCCCATCCAGTGCACATCCATTGTAATAACCTCGGTATGCCTGGGAATTGGAACACTACGCTTAACACGATGGATGCTCTCAATGGCTTTAAAGGGCATTTGACTCATATTCAATTCCATAGCTATGGTGGTGGTGAAGGTTCTGAGGAATCTTTTTGTTCCAAAACTACGGAGCTCGCCGATTACATTAACACCCATGACAACCTGACCGTGGATGTGGGCCAAGTTATGTTTGGTGAAACGACTAGCATGACGGGCGATGGACCATTGGGTTACTTTTTGCATAACGTTTACGGTGGAAAATGGCTGAGCGTTGACACGGAAATGGAATCAGGGTGTGGCATTGCGCCGATTAAATATCGCAACAAGAGCCTTGTTCATGCGTTGCAATGGGCGATTGGTTTGGAATGGTATTTGCTAGTGGAAGATCCATGGCGAGTTGTGATGAGTACCGACCATCCAAATGGTGGTTCGTTTATGGCTTATCCCCAGATCATCCGTTTGTTGATGGATGCCACGTATCGCAATGATGTTTTGAAAAGCGTTCATCCGGATGTAATAAGTCGTTGTGTGTTAGGGGATATTGACCGAGAGTATACGTTAAATGAAATCTGCATTATCACGCGGGCTGGGCCAGCGAAGATCTTAGGCTTGAAGCACAAAGGCCATTTAGGTATCGGTGCAGACGCGGATATCACAATCTATTCACCTCACGAGAACAAAGAAGTTATGTTTGAAATGCCACGCTACGTTATCAAATCAGGAGAAATACTGATTGATGAATGCGAATTAAAACAACAAACATTTGGCAAAACATTCAACGTCGCACCCACATACGATGTTGAAGTGGAAGCCGATATCGCCGATTGGTTCGAACAATATTACAGTATCCAGTTTCGTAACTATCCGATATCGGATGATTATGTGCACGATTCAGAATTAGTTGACTGTAACGAAAAGGAGTCTTAAAAAAGAAGTTGTCTGCGAGATGGGCACAATGTTGTTCGCCGATGATTGGCATTATTGATTCAACTGCTGTAGCGTCTTTACTACGTGTGGTTCGGCAATTAAACCGGCTTGTTCTAATGCCGCGAAATAGTCGTTCGCTTGATTGAGATTCGCCAGGCTTGCCAGTTGTGGGTCAGCTTTTATAAGGAGGTCTGTCGACACTGGATTTGTAGCAACTTGGTCATATAAGAACAGTGGTCGCCGACGTTGGGCGGTTAACAGTTCATCGATCACAGGAATCAGATGAGTTCGATATACGGCAGCTAAAGGATGCAGAAAACCATCTTCACTGGCGACGGCAACGTCATGCTCACCATCACCAAGTTGGTCAATTAAAGTTTGAATAAAGGAGGGAACTAACAAAGGAACATCACAACCAGTTACAAATGCCGCTGTTGCCGTGTGTTTGATTGCGGCTAATCCCATCCGGATACCTTCGAGTGGACCTTGGTTTGGTTGGCGATCATGAGTAACGATGATGGAATCTGGTAACGGTGGCAGTTTTGTATCGTGACCAGCTACGACGACAATGGGAGAAACAACACTATTGAGGATACGAATAACGCGTTCGATCATGGTCTCGTCGCCAAAAGGCAGCAAGGCTTTGTTGGATCCCATGCGTTGGCTTTGGCCTCCGCAGAGGACGATGCCGGCAACGGTGGGTGCGGGAATATCTGTCATAGCGTTATCCTGAAAAGTTCGTCAATAAATAATAACGGAAGGTAGACTGCAAAGATAGGTAAATCACAAATGACGTTGGAACTTGAATACATTGGCGACACGACGATTCCGTTGGAGTTGCAGGGCGTGACACCTTGTCGATTTCGTGACTTGTCGGTGTCTGAAATTGAGCGGGTGGAGATATACCATGGGAAAGAGATGGTGTCGCTAGCGGATTTTTTCAAGATATCGGGCGATCTCACAGATGAGCAGATCCAATTTTCCGGTGACCTGTCTGGTGTGCATTGGATTGGTTCAAAAATGGAGTCGGGCTCGATTACGATCATGGAAAACTGTGGCCGGCACCTTGGCAGTGAAATGACGGCGGGAATAATCACGGTGCAGGGTAACGCCAGTGATTGGGTGGGTGCCGAAATGCGTGGTGGTTTGATTCATATCAAGGGCAACGCTGGACATCAAGTTGGTGCAGCCTATCGAGGTAGTTCAACTGGCATGAACCGTGGTACGATTTTAGTACACGGCGACGTTGGCAACGAACTTGGATTGACGATGCGGCGGGGATTGATTGCGGTTGCCGGTAAGGCGGGCGACTTAATTGGATTCAATATGCGGGCGGGTACGATTATGTTGTTTGGCGAGTCGGGGATTCGTCACGGAGCTGCGATGCGGCGCGGAAGTATTGTTTTTATGGGATCGGACCATCCACCGTTGTTGCCAAGTTTCAAATATTCTTGTCGATATCAACCCGAATTCATGCCGCTGTTGTTACGTAATCTTAAAAACCTCGGGTTTCCCGTTCCAGACAGTGCCGTTGATTCGACTTACGATTTGCACCATGGTGACATGATAGATGGGGGCCGCGGCGAGGTTTTGTTAAGAGTATTGTAACGTGGATCACCCACTTTGAATGAAGGCAAATGACTACGAATTACACAAGATGATTTCGGATGAGCCCGGCAGCGGCCAATTGGCTTCGAAAGGATTCGCTGCCCAGAATGGCTAGGAACTTCTCCACTGCCGGTTTGTGGAAACGGTTGACGGGAATAAAAAAATCGTATTCTTCATCGCTTAGCGGTAAAAACCCTAACGCGTCATCGACGACACTTTCAATGGCAACGCCCCAGTCCGCGGTTGTATGCTTAATCGTAGCTGCTACCGCATGATGACTACGAGATAGAAACGAGTACCCCGCCGGACGTCGATTTTGCAGTAAGTCATCAATTAGAATTCTTGTCCCGGAACCCGCATTGCGATTTACCATACGTAGCGAACTATCCGAGGTAATCGTCTCTATTACCTTGTCGAGTGATTGGTTTTCGAATCGAGCGTCACCTTTGCGAAAGACAATACCTTGCGTGCGGCGGTAACCCTTTACCAGCTGAATCGAATCGTCGACGAGTGATTCGTTATAGATTCCGGTAGTAGGATCAAGCAAATGGCACGGCGCAATATCACATTCTCCCCGCCGTGCTGCTGCTACGCCCGCAGTGGATCCAACATTGATCAGCTTGCTGCTAACCCCTTGGCGTTGTAGTTCGGCCAGCAATAAATCGATGCCCGTACAATGACTACCAATAATCACAAGATCAGCGATTTGTAAGCCACGACCGAGTAGCGTGACATCAATATCTTCATTAGATTCAATAATTTCATGGTGGCGATCAATCGTTACGAAACCGTCCGCATGACTAAACGTGGTGACACTACCAGAACCTTTCCCCATCGGATAGGCAATAAGAGCTTCGTCTGATTCAACGAGTCCGACTAACAGAAATTCTGTTCGTCCAATCTCAGAATTCACTTGGACAGCCATCTTTGCTGCGATCGTTGCTGGGCTTTTAATTGTGCCTCCAGCTAACATCCGAATGACGGGCGCGACAAACTCATGAAAGGTAAAAATGGCGGATGTTGGAAATCCTGGCAAAATAACTACAGGCTTACCACCGGATCCTGCTAAACAGATGGGTTTACCGGGTTTCAAGGCAACACCATGGGTGACGATTCCTGGGTCGTTCAGTTTTTCAACAACGTTGCAACACAGATCCCCTTCGCCTTTGCTAGTACCCCCAGAGAGCAACACGACATCACACTCGGCTAGGGACTTATCAACGATCGCTTGCAGTGCATTCTCGTCATCACGGACAATTCCTTGGTAAACGGGCTTGCCGCCACATTCACGTACGGCGTCAGCGAGAATACGAGCGTTCGAATCGTACACCATGGCGGCTTCCATCGGTTTACCAGGCGCAATAATTTCGTCACCGGTTGAGATAATGGCGACTTTAGGTTTTCGGATGACTGGGATAGTTGTTTCTCCAATTGCCGCTAAGACTCCGGTTTCGCGACTTGTCAGTACGCGGCCCTGACGCAACACCATTTCACCCATGGTGATATCAGTCCCCGCATAGGCCACTCCAAAACCACTATGGATACTGCGGTAAACGAAGACCTGCCCATTTTTAGTTACGCTATGTTCCACCATGAGTACTGCATCGGCACCTCGTGGTATCATCCCACCCGTTGCGATTGGAATGGTCGCCGCCGCCGTCACTTCCAATTGAGGAACAACCGCCGTGGCAATAGTCTCGGGTAATTGCTGTAAGAGAATTGGGTTGGTTTCACTTGCGCCGTGGGTGTCCTCGGCACGAACAGCGAACCCATCATAATTGGATCGGTCAAAGGAGGGCACGTTTTGTTGAGAGATGATGTCGGTTGCGAGCACTCTGCCAAGCGCCTCTGAGAGCGGTACATTTTCGCATTCCAAGGGCTGCAGATCAATTGCTTGGTGAAATAGCTCTTGAGCAGTATCACGATCAATTACATCGAGAAATTGTTTTTGTTCAGCCATGACTTAGTTGTACCGAAAAACGGTAACCTTGCAATCGCCAGCATAACCTTCAAGGTTTTCATCAATGACTACAAATCCATCCGCTACGGTGGTACTACTTAAGACACTAGCCCCGCTAATGGCGATCGGGTGTATCTTGCCGTCGATGATTTTAACTCGTGCGTAGTCAGTACGCCCGATCGCAGAGACTAGTTTTTGAGCAAGCGGTAATTTTTCGCTGGGATATGGCCAGTTTGTCGGCAATCCAGACATTTGACGTATCGCCCGCCCAGCGAAAAAATCGTAGGCACACAAACAAGAGACTGGATTACCTGGCAGTAAAAATACCAGACGTCCGTCAAGCATTCCGATGCCAGTGGGACTGCTCGGTCGCATTGCGATACCGTGAATATCGAGTGAGCCAAGCTCTGCTAGCAACCCGGGTGCATAGTCTTCTTGGCCGACGCTGGAACCGCCTGACACGATAATAATATCGGCGTTTGGATCGAGTAGTGCATTACGGATACTGTCAGGATCGTCAGGTAAAATTCCTGGGTGAATAACATGACCGCCATCGCGTGATATGAGGGCGGCTAGCATGGGACTGTTAGCGTCGGCAATACAGTACGGAGTGGTCGCGGACCCAGGCGGCAGTAATTCATTTCCAGTGACAATAATGCTTACACGCGGTTGCTGAAAAACAGGAACGTGCGAAAACCCAATAGAGGATAACACTCCAAGGTCTTGAGGTCGCAATGTCCTAGGGGTAGTGAGGACGGTCATTCCTTGTTGAATATCTTCTCCGGGAAAGCCAACATGTTTTTGCGGGGCGACTTGGCCGTGTGCCAAAATAAAATCTGCTTTGATCTGCACCTGCTCGGCAGGCAATACACTATCCGCCCCCTCAGGCAATGGCGCGCCGGTCATTATTCGCACAGCAGTTCCCTGAGTCACATTACCGTCAAATGGTTTACCAGGAACGGATTCTCCCAGTACAGTGAGTTGTTGAGGTTGGTAGTTACTTGCGCCGGCAGTATCCGCTGCCTGGACGGCAAAACCATCCATCATTGAGCGGATAAATTGCGGCACGTTCTGTGAGCTAATGATATCCGAGGCCAGCACGCGTTGGTGAGCATCTTCGAGCAGAACTTGTTCTGCTGGCAGTCGTGAAAGATGTTCATCGATCCAATGTAGGCAGGCAACGACTGAGCTTCGTTTTGTGAAACCTTTCATTCGAACATCGGTGGGTTTGGGAATATTTGATTCGTTCATCGATGGGTTATTGAACCGTGTGTTAATGAGCAGCATCCGGGGATTCTTCACCGCAGATAAAATTGCGCCAAGCGTCGAGCTGTTCTTGCGTTAGTGAATTCTCACGTTTAAATTCATGATCAAGTTTGATATCCGTTCCCTCAATCAAAAAAAGCATCGACAAGCGACCATCTTTGCGGTAGCGAAAGCGGACTTCGAGTTCGGAATTCTCGGCCAAGTCAGCAGGGATTCCATCGATGTCACATTGTCCAATCATAATACATGCATCCGGCGACTTACTTTCGCCTTCAACAACTTGCAGCATAATCGATGTTTGACCCTTCCGCAGTCGAAACAGCCTCCGCGCGGTGATTGGCAAAGGGCTATTGCGAGGAATGATGTGGCCGGTCCGTGGTCGACCTGTGGCAGGCTCGACACCAATCACACCGAGACTATGCGAGTTGACATTCTTGACGGAAAACTTTGCTGTTTCTCCGCTGAGTTCACTCAAGCAAATGGCTGCGTGCAAGGCGGCACCGTGAGCAACGGCTTCGTCCGGTGATACCGATTGATCGAGCGGCCGATTACTCAGTTGAGTTAACATGTCGTTAATCATATGCATCCGAGTTGATCCACCCACGAGCAATATGCGATCAATCGTATCCCATTCTAATTGAGCTGCCGCTAGAGTTTGTATTGTCGTAAACTTCGTCCGCTCTACCAAATCGCTGGTCATCGCTGCGAATTCGTCACGCGTTAAAGTGAAGCTAATCGCGTTACCTTGATAGTCACATGTCAAAGTACATTCTTGGCGAGCGGTCAGCGTATGTTTGGCATCTTGGGCTTCACGCCAAATTCTTCCTAGAGTATTTGGATCGTTCCGTGGATCACTGCTGTGCGCAGCGATAAATTGTTCAGCAATCATGTCAACAATTCTCTGATCCCAATCAATTCCACCTAACTGTACATCCCCATCGGTCGCGAGTGTGACGAATTCATAGCCGTCGATTTTTACGATACTAACGTCAAACGTACCGCCCCCAAGGTCATAGACTAAGATAGTTTGCGGGCCGGTTTGCGAGTTAGAGTCGGAGGACTGTTGAGCACCATACGCAATGGCCGCCGCCGTTGGTTCGTTAATAATATCAAGAACATCAATACCCGCCATATAACCGGCATCTTGTGTCGCTTTACGACGAGCTTCGTCAAAATAAGCGGGTACAGTGATAACAGCGTATTTGAAATCGCCAATGCGTTGTTGAATATCACTGCGAAGCTTTTTTAGTATCCATGCTTGTAGTGCTTCGGGAGGATATTGCACATTGCCAAATTCTTGTTCAAAACTACGGTGGCCAAGATAGCGCTTACTGTGTTCGGCGACAGCATCGTTATGAGTGGCCTTCGCTTTGACGGCTTCTTTACCAACAATAACGTCGTCACCTTCAAACAATATAACGCTCGGTGTGATCTTGTCACCTTCGCTGTTTTCGAGTGTTCGGGGTTGCCCATGTTCATCTAACATCGCAACCGCTGAGTACGTTGTCCCTAGGTCGATTCCGATGGCGGGGTGGTTTTGTGGATTCATGATGTTGATTGCCGTGAAACTGAGATTTGTTAATACAGTGTTAGTAATTAAGTTAATTATTGTCGAGTGATTTCGCCAAATTGCTTGAGTGACTTTAAGGCAGCCCCGGAATCAATTGCTTCAGCTGCTTGATTAGCACATTCTGGTAGTGATGAATGGGGTCGAGCAAGTGAGATGGCAGCTGCGGCATTGATAACGACGATATCTCGAGAAGCGCCTTGTTCGCCATGGAGTATGTTCATGATACAGGCGGCACTCTCTGTTGGATTTTCGACATTCATTGTAGCAAGGGATTGCGATGTCAGCCCAAAGTCTGCTGGGCACCATTTTAATTTTTGAGTAGACGAGCCCGTGACTTCGGTCACGAATGTAGTGCCTTCGAGTGTAATTTCATCGAGCCCATCTTCGCCACACACGACAAAAGCCCTTTTTGTTTCTAGCAAAGCGAGCGCAGCGGAAAGGCGTGTTCGCAGGGCGGGTTTGCCGACACCGAGTAGTTGATAGGGTGCTCTGGCGGGGTTGCAGAGTGGACCGAGCAGATTGAAAATAGTGGGAACTTCGATGCGACGTCGCACAGCTCCCACATGTCGCATGGCTGGATGAAATAACGGTGCAAAGCAAAAACAAATCCCAGCCTCATCAAGGCACTGTTGCATGACGTCAACCGACGCCTCAATATTGACACCGAGTTCACTGAGCACATCCGCGGAACCTGTTTTGCTGGTGATGCTGCGGTTTCCGTGCTTGGCGATGGCAATACCAGATCCCGCAGCGACAATAGCCGCGGCCGTGGAAATATTGAAAGTTCCCGAGCCATCTCCACCCGTACCACAGGTATCGACGAGGTCGTCTCGGGAAGACTCCAAAACCGTCATGTGTGCTCGCATTGCTGCCGCGGCCCCTGCAATTTCCTCGACCGTTTCTCCTTTGGTCACAAGTGCAAGTAGAAACGCTCGAATATTATCTTCAGCGCACACTCCTTGCATCATTAGATCGATCGTCTCCGCCATTTCCTGTTGGGATAAGTTTGTGCCGGACTCGATTTGTTCGATGGTATCGGTAAGCATAGTGTGGATTATTGCAGGAAGTGGTTGTTTGATGTGTCGAAAAATGTCTATTCATTATAACGTGCGATTGAATATTTGACTTATTCGTTCCCACAACCGATAACCAATGATAATAGCTTTGTGTGTTTAGGTATTAATTATGACACGACGTTTAATCATCGACTGTGATCCAGGAATTGACGATGCGGTTGCATTATGTGTTGGGCTGTTTGCTCCCGCTTTGGACATTGTGGCTGTTACTGCGGTTGAAGGCAACGTGCCAGCGGAAATGGCCACAATGAATGTGCAAACAATTATTGAACGTCTCGATCCCCCTAAAATCCCCCGCATTGGTTGTGCTTCGCCCTGTGACAATTTGGATTATCGTGATGCTCGCTTTGTGCACGGTAAAGATGGTTTGGGTGAAGTTGGATTTGAAACGTCTTCGCACCACCAGCGCAAGCCGTCCGAGAAGATTATCTGTGACGAGGTTAAAGCCGATCCGGGTAATATTAGTATCATTTGCCTCGGGCCACTAACGAATATTGCACGAGCAATGCAACGTGATGTGGCGTTTATTGAAAATGTCGACCAACTTATCATGATGGGTGGTAGTGTTGCTGGCATTGGGAATATTACGACTGCCGCAGAGTTTAACATCTATTGCGATCCTGAAAGCGCGCAGCAAGTATTTGACGCTCCGGTGCAGAAAATATTGATACCGTTGGATATCACGATGCAAGTGCATTTCACACTTGATTTTTTACGAGAGCTGCCGGATAAAACATCTAGAATTGGACTTTTTTTGAGGAAGATTTTACCACATTTGTATCGCAACTATCGCCAGCGATTGGGGCAGGAAAGCGTTCATATTCATGATGTTATAGCATTAATGCAGTTGCTTGAACCCGAGTTGTTCGAGCTGGTTTCCATGGCTGGTCAGGTCGAAATAGGCGGGGAACTGTCTCGAGGGGCGACGTTGTTTGACCAGCGAAGTAAACGTCAGTGGCCCAATAACATGGAAGTTGCCCGAGTGGTCGATGTAACCGCAGTGAAACAAGCTATTCTTCGATATTTGGATCCGCAACTGGGCTTTTGACCACAAATTGCACGAATCGAAATAAGTGGGCTTTTCTTTAAGTCGTCGCTGACGTTGTTTGGTAAAAATCCACTTAAAAACTACCGAAAAAACCTATTTTGAATGGGTCTTAAATGTCGATTATTCCACTACAACCGGAATAATCGGAACTGCATCTCAATTTGGCGATTTTGCGCGCATGATAGCGTGCACTGTAATAGCATACGCTGATAGGATAGCAATTTTGCTTATCTTTGTTTAAGCACTTGTTTGAAAGAGGAAAATTAAATGGCCCGTAAAGATGCCATCCAAAACCTTAAAAAGGTACTCGAAAAACGTCGTGATGCCATGCGCAAAGCGCTTGCGGGTGACTTTAGTGATCTCAACGATCTCCGTGAAACATCAGGTGATGCTGTCGATGTGGCTCTAGACTCAGCTCAGAATGAGCTCAATTCGCAACTCGCCGAGGTTGAAAATCGAGAGTTAGGTCAAATTGAAATTGCTTTTGAGAAGATGCAAGCTGGAAGTTTTGGGCTCTGCGAAATTTGCGAAAAAAATATTCCACTAGCTCGTTTGCAAGCGCTGCCCTATGCGACGAATTGTATCGATTGTCAGACGAAGAAGGAAATGTATGGCGAGGATTGGGGCATTGACGAGAATTCGGAAGTTTATCAATAGCGACAGCTAAGTGTTGAGTTGTTTGAGAGTCTACAGCAAATAGTTTGCACTACCGAAGAAGATTGAATACATGAAAAAATGGGGGGGTGGGAACCTGGCGAGC
>Ga0315334_10002071_pt1 | contig 12512 bp, 15 predicted proteins | sample M150034915metaG_FD_205555 | JGI IMG/M metagenome (GOLD analysis project Ga0315334, IMG submission 205555) | Ammonia-oxidizing marine archaeal communities from Monterey Bay, California, United States - M1 500m 34915 | ecosystem: Environmental > Aquatic > Marine > Intertidal zone | place: USA... | reverse complement strand
TACACGTTGGAATTCAAGTGCAAATTTCACAGTGCTTTCTTCCTACTTTGATGATTCTTCTTCTAACTCGTTCTCCATCTCTTGCCGTCTTGCACCTGCCAATATTCCAGGAAATGCGTAGTTTCCTTCGTGGCAAGCGTATTCGTATATTTTGTCACCCTGCGGCATACGCGAAAGTATCACTTCACCACTAAAGGATGATGTGTATATAACAGGATCTTCGACAGTGAATTTGTAAAGGATTTCATTATTCGAAACTAATTTAAATTCTTCCTTGACTGAATATTCTTTAGAAAGTGGTACAGAAAAAGTGGACTCCAGTGGATTAATATTATCCGTTTCAACAAATAGCGTATCGTTGTCCCAATAGCCGATAGAATCACCTTGCCATTGAGGAATAATCTCGGGGAATTTGTTGCCGTTCATTTTAATGATGCGACTTGTTCCACCTAGTTCTTGATAAAATACGATATGAGTTGGGGTTTGGACTATTTTGTAATTGGGTAATTCTAAAGGCCTTCCTCCTAGAGGAGGCATTGGCCCCCAAACGCTCAGGCATCGCTCGCTCGGGGGACGCAATTCTGGACCATCTGCGTTGCCTGTTGCTAGCTTGCGCAGCTGACCATAATGATCATTCATCATCCATGTGGTTTGGCGAGGAAGGCGTCCATTCGACGGATCGGTAATTATAGATGTTCGATACTCACCCTCGATCATTAACAGTTCCGTAATCTCTGGCGTAAATATGTCTTCGGAGCTTTGATCCACTCCATCTGCAGAGTCTGGCGCAGCTCGGTTAGGGTCTATAGGTGCTGCCTTCAACGAGACATCTTCTATAAGTGACTGCTTAAGCTGATTCGCTTCTTCCTGTGAATACGTAGCTTGCTCACCAAGATTATTTGGTCGTTCAAATGGCGTTGCTAAGCGATTAGTCCAGTTTCCTTGTAAATCTGGATGGCCATATGCATCTCTTGAGGGCTCAAATTTAATATTATCTTCAGCCAAGGTTGATGGATGAAATAAGAGAATCACCATGCCGGAAATGTTGAAGATCAATTGCTTCATTACTGTACGCCGTCAAGCCTTCTTGGACAAAGTTAGCCCTACATTAGCTCATCTGGGTTAGCAACTTAGCCTGCTTACCGTAATGCATTTTCCGGCGCATAGCCAAGGTGTCGATTTTAATCTTTTCACGCTTCTCCAGTATTTTCTGTCCACGGCCATAATATACATCCACCGGCGTCAGATTATCCAGCGACTCATGATAACGCTCGTGGTTGTAGTAGTTCACAAAGCGTTGTAAGTGCTCTTGTAGCTCACTGGGAAAGTAGTAGTTATTGAGCAATATCTGGTTCTTCATCGATCGGTGCTAACGTTCTATCTTGCCCTGGGTCTGTGGATGACAAGGCCGACCTCTGGTGTGAGTCATGTTGTTGGCTTCTAGATAATCCGATAGCTCACCCGAGACATAGCAAGGGCCCTTATCACTAAGCAAGCGCGAACTGTCTTTTCTGCACTTCTTTTCTTTCTCATCATTACTTCCTCTCGGGTTAACGATGAGCTCAAAGTGTCTCTTTTACAATCAGGTGATTATGTCCAACTGGGGCTGACGGGGTACAGTATTAGGCAAGAATTATCGAAGGATTTTCCCGGTTAATCCGTCCCTGAACATAGGCGTTAGTTATTATGTCTTGTTGCTATTTCTATACTTTTGATTGGGATAGTAAATGTTTCCCCCCCTAGTTTGGTCTTTCTGTCACTTCCAGCGGGACCATCATATGCACAAAGTCATTATTTTCCCACATAACATACGGCCCACCTGAATAAGGATCTCTTGGAAGATCGCTCATAAGGCTCGCTGGCATCAATAACATAAGATGAGGACCTTCTTGTATCCAAGTGCCAATTGATCGGTTTGTATTAAAGGGATCATTGTTGTCTACCGCTTGATCGCCCTGAAGCATATAAGAAACTCCAAATCCCTTAGCTTCTGAATCATAAGGCTCCTGATTTATAAAGGCTTGCAACCATTCTTGCCATGCCTGATCTACACACATTGGGTTAACATTTTCATTGGGAGGTGTACCTGGCATACACGTCCAACGGTTAGAGCCTTCTCTCAGTGTGCTCCCATCGGCGGCTATAACTGTAGCGTCTGCGCTAATATTCGCTGGTGCTGAGCCTGTAGCTATTTCTATTATTTCTTGTGTTGTTTTCTCATTAGTTTCACTATTGCAGCCAGTCAACAAAATGGCTGTTGCTGTTGATATCAGATATATAGTTCTCATAATGTATTTTCTGCCTCCTAGGTTTTAAGAATTATTAGTCCTCAGAAGAATTGGGGCACATCGCCTCACTAACTAAAGGAGACATGCTCAGCATATCATTCGGCTAATAAGTTTAACAAGCCATAAGGTTTTCCTCCTTCCTGCGCCGCAGGGTCTTTGGTTTAAGGTTTCATTTTCCAAAATCGTCTTAGCCGCTGCCCCTAAATCAATCGCCCTCCTGCTTTTATCCTCTGTCATTTATCCTCCTAGATATTGGTCTTGGGGGTGCTGTTTTGTGGTAATATCAGGCTATTAAGAGAGTCTTCATGCGCCAATATTTTCCCGTAATAAACACCGAAGTTAACATCCCAGAGGATGTGTTCGATGCGCTCTTCATGCTAAAAGTCAGAAGATCAATGACAGGCCGGAAAAACATCTCGCACAAGGAAGTTATAGACTTTCTGTCGTCGAAAATAGACGGCTTCTCGCCAGAATCTTTCGACCCTAGCTTTCTCCTTAAAGCCTCAAATTTTTGAGTATTTGCTCGGTTATTGTCCCGGTGTAGGGCTTCATCTCCAAGGCTCTCAAATCATTCCTTCTCAGATTGCTTGTATCAGGTATGCCCCGCTCTTTTGTACGCTATTCGCGCTAAAATTGGGCATTACTGGGGAATACTTATGTCATATCTCGATGCCTTTATCGGCGATACTGATGATGAAATATTCGATGAATTGATCATGCACCTTATTGATGCCTTGGACGCAGAAACCGAGGAAGACCGCGATATGTCGGTGAAAATGCTCTCTATGGGACTGAAGGCGCTCATTGCCGCAGCTTCTTCCAATAGTTCATAGCATTGTCCACCTACTACTGGTCAACCAACTGTACTGGCATTTTCCTATCCACATCGTAGTATGGATTGCTCGGTGTTGAGAACTTCGATGGCAAAGACATAGTGTTTGCAGACAATTTCTACAATCTACTGAGATTAAGCTCTATCTGAGAACGAGGTTTTCTTATCGATGATGGGGATTTGCTCGGTAGCAGCGTGAAGCTCAAATCGAGGCTACTAATGGTTTAATTTTAGGCGATTAACTTAGAGCTTTAGTCACACCCTTAGTAACATATACCCTAGGTATTTAAGATATTATATATATATCAAAGAGTTAAACAAAATTACCGAATCCTCTTCGGGGCACCAATAAAATCAATGAGTTACACGTTTTTTTGGCAATTAGATGTATGGCGCGAAGCCTAGATCCACCACTCTATCCACCACATTCTGCAGTGTTTAGTTATCGCGAATTCTTCTCAAATACCTGGTGCCGATTGAAACGCTCCTAAGGCTATCTGCAGGTCTGGGTTGAATGGAGAGATTAGCTATTGGTCTGAGCCGGAGGTGCTTATTTTCTCCCAGTGCCCAGCAATTCGGGCGAAAGCATATCGACCTGCGCAGGTTCGCTGGAGAACCATGAGGGTGCTGAATCATCAGTTTCGGGTTCTGGAGGCTCAACAGAATAAGTCTGTCCCCTTTTATTTTGTACACGTTCCCATTGACTATGTTGATTGCCATCCATAGCATTCACGAATCTGGAGGAGTGCGTGAGCCAAAATTCACCAAACAGCACTAGCGTGGGTTATCAGTGGTACGTGATACTTGTGTTACTACTGGCGCAATTGTTTTCATTTCTTGATCGCATGATCATGGGTTTACTGGTAGGTCCGATCCGCGAATCTTTCTCTATCTCCGACACCCAGTACAGCTTATTAGCCGGTCTGGCATTTTCATTGTTCTACGCCGTCATGGGTCTGCCATTGGCGCGCATAGCGGACGGCGGGAATCGCCGCAAGTTGATCAGCCTGGGCATCGCCGTTTGGAGTCTTATGACGGCAATATGTGGTCTCGCCCGGGGATTCACCTCCTTGTTCCTGGCCCGAGTTGGCGTGGGTGTAGGTGAAGCAACCCTTGGCCCAGCGGGCTATTCAATGATCACGGACTATTTCCCCAAATCGAAATTAGCGCGAGCACTTTCCGTCTATACACTGGGGGTGACTTTGGGTTCAGGATTAGCCTACATACTTGGCGGCGCGGTAGTTGGCTATGTTCAAACTCTACAAACTATTGAGCTTCCTCTAATTGGTTCGACAGAGGGCTGGCAACTTACGTTTTTCATTGTGGGTATTCCCGGAATCTTGGTTGCGGCGCTCATGCATTTCACCGTACGCGAGCCCCAAAGAAGAGGTATAGAGGTAGGTTCGACATCGCCAGCCATCCGCACTGTAGCCAGCTACATTTGGCAACGTCGCCGTGCTTACGGTAGCCACATTTTCGGTATTTCCATTTTTGTTATGGTGGTTTACGCCTTGAACCTGTGGGGTCCAACCTATTTCATTCGAACCTTCGGCTATAGCATTGCCGAAGCAGGCTGGACGTTTGGAATAATTATGGTAACCGCTGGCAGCGCTGGATTGTTATTCGCAGGCTCGCTCGCAGATGCTTGGATGCAACGTGGTACACCTGACGCCTATATTCGACTCATTCTTGTCAGCATTGTATGCATGATACCCTGTGCAATAAGTTTGGGGTTCGTGCAGACACCTGAACTGGCAATCGTCGCTATGTTCCTGGCGGTATTTTTCTCCGCTTTTCAGGGAGGAATTGCAGGAGGCACCCTGCAATTGATGACGCCGAATCGTATGCGCGGGCAAGTGATGGCAGTTTACCTGCTGGTGGCTAATCTCATTGGCTTAGGCCTCGGACCTACAGTATTGGCTGTTACAACAGATTACGTCTTCGGCTATGACGAGGCCATCGGTAAGTCTATTGCACTTTGCGCAGCTGTGTTATGTCCAATAGGCGGTCTGCTATTGTGGTCGGGCATTGGAAAGATTCGCACCCAGATATTGTCACAAAGCGAATAACACTGGCTGGCAAATATGCGGCTACAGGGTAAGGACAAGTTAACTCTCGAATCCGGCAAAAACTGCTGTAAAGCAGCATTTATATGGCTACAGCCTTTTCTCAAGATGTAGTTAAAGGGGGAAGACCACGTTTTCTTACTTAGAATGGAGGGCTAGGGCTATAGATAGGGATGGTGCCCAGGGCGCAATTGAATCACCGACACGAGGATTTTCGGTCCTCAGCCCCACCACCGCCGCTTTGCAAACGTCTGCATCTGGCCGAAAGCGGACTGATTCAAGAATGAAAACCCAAATTCTGGAATTATTGCCCTAATGTCTGCTGTCGACCCGAAGCGGACAGTGGGCAATTGCCAAAACGCCCTAAGTTCTGCTCCCGAGAGCGGACATTTAGTCGAAAAGCGCATATATGCTAGACTCTTCGTCCAAATAAAGAAGCTAATGCCGGATAACTAAGAATAAGAACAAGGATTGCTCCATAGGTAGTCTGTTTCAAGAACTAAAAAGACCTAAGGTATTCGGTGTCGCTGCAGTTGATCTTTCCCCTAAGTTAGTACCACTCCCAAGATGAGAGATTTATTTTAAGCTGCCCTCTGAGCAAACACCTCTGGTGGTAAATAACCCAACTTGTTGTTCTCCATCCTTAGCTCTCGAAGGCGCTTGGCCTCGTTGACTTCCATGCCGGCAAACTTGCTGCGCCAGTTGTAGAATTTGGCCCGGACTTAAGCCTGGTCGGGGTTGGAGTAGGGCAACTCGAGAATTTGTAGAGCGGCCTGTGGATTGGCGGTCAGTGAAAACTTTCCTCCGTTGGCGACATTCTCTGCGGTCAACACCGCCAATAACAAATTTGAACCGGCATCGGCTTTCGACCTATTGCTGAATGACACAATGTCTGCCTGGGTTTCCCTGCCTATATAAGACTGAGTGACGCTATCACCGGCCCCAATTTCTGTGTCGCTGGCGAGTAAATATAGCCGTTTTTTGACCTTGCCACGATAGTGCATGCGAGCGACTACTTCCTGACCGGTATAACAACCCTTGTTAAAATCGATCATGCCGGAGATATCGTAATTTAGTAATTGTGGCGTGTAGAATTCACTTTGCGCCGGGGCGACATGGACGATGCCAGCGAGGAGGTCTTGCCGCGCCCAATCCCAAAGAGAAGCTGTAGAGTTGGACTCGAGCAATCTTGTCGCCGCGGCCGGATGTTCACGCCCTTGAGTATCTGCACCTGTAACTTCCTCTACTGTGTCTGCTTCTCCAGTAAACCACAGCTCATAACGCTCCTGCACACCGGCAATCCTTATTATTTTGACGCCGCCGCTATCGATCACCTCGTCGTCTGCAGCCGGGCAGGTGCCGAAGGTGGCAAGCAGCAGTTTAGCCGAGTCCTCGCCCAGCAGCCCCCATGGCGGCAGATGATTCGTTTCTATGGTGAGCTCGACCTTTGAGAACACGGCATATTTCGTCAGCGTTGTGACGATGGCCTGGGCTGAGCCGTCGGCAGTTTGCAGCAGGCAGTCCTCGGCGTCCAACACGACCCTGAAATCCGCGATCACTCGGCCTTTGAGACTGCAGATCGTACCACGCAGACTGCGGTCTTCGCTGAGATCGTCCAGATTGCAGCTGAGTTGCCCCTGCAGGAACTGCAGGGCGTCAGCACCGCTGACTCGAACAAACTGGTAATGATCCAACTCGATAACCGACATACAATAAACCCCGCAATAGAAATTGATGTAGCCAGCCCGCTATATTCGCAAGCAGCTACAAAATTCAGCATACTTCCCAATGCAAGCAGCCCTGACTGCAGACGGCTATTATATGCAAGAATTCAACAAGCAAAAAATATTTTGGCATAGCCGCCGTGGCATGCTGGAACTCGATCTGTTGCTGGCGCCCTTTGCGCAGGAAGTTTTCGAGACCCTCACCTACGAGGATCAACTGTTATACAGCGATTTGTTGGAGCAAGAGGACCAGGATTTATTCTCGTGGTTGTTGGGGCGGCAGGTGCCAGCAGACGAACGCTTCGGCCCGATTATTGCGAAAATTTTGGCACATAAGCAAAAGCCTGCCTAGACTGGGTACCAGGCCCCTCTGATTAATTAGCTTGGCCCTGCCTCGAATGGCGTCAGCATGCTTAACTTACAGTTGCAGTACTCCCGTATCGAGTTTTGTTTCAGGTTGAGCTGTCACCTGGCGGCATTATTGGCGCTGATACTCAGCGACCTGGTTTTTGTAATTACGGCTGTATTCAGCTTCGGCATACTGTTGAGTCTGATTTTCCTACTCAGAGAGCCCGGTGGAAGTGGCCGCTGGCGAGTTTACTCAATTATACTGAGTCACCGTCACAGTGAACTGCGCTATGGGGACAGGATAGTGGAAGTCGATCTGCCGTGGCTGGGTTTTTTCAGCGAGTTCCTGATGGTCTTGAATTTCAGGCCGGTGCCGGCGGCGGGTAGCCGGCCCGGGCGCCCGATTCGCGTGGTCATCTGGCCAGACACCTTGAGTGAGACCGAAGATCGCGGCCTGCGCCGTTACCTGAGATTCGACTGCTGACAGGCAGGCTCCCATTCCCATGGCACCCACTAGGCAGATTTTGGACTGGTTTTCCTGGGATTGAGTAGCGTATTTTTCGCCACGGCATCCGTTTGCGGATGGTCCAGATTGAAGTGCAGTCCCCGACTCTCCTTGCGTTGCAGTGCGCTGCTAATGATCAATTCTGCTACTAGCACCAGGTTTCGAAGTTCCAGCAGATCATTGCTGACGCGATGTTCGCTGTAATACTCCTGGACTTCCTGTTGCAGTAACTCGATCCGCCGTTGGGCGCGATGCAGGCGGGCGTCGTTGCGGACGATGCCAACGAAATCCCACATGCAACGACGCAGTTCATCCCAGTTGTGGGAAATCAGAATTTCATCGTTGGAATCCGTCACCCGGCTCGCGTCCCAGGGCGCAATTTGATCGGCGAACGGCGTCCCATCAATTTTGCTCTCGATATCCCTGGCGGCGCCGAAGGCGACCACGAAGCATTCGAGCAGGGAATTACTGGCCATGCGATTGGCACCGTGCAAGCCGGTAAAGCTGGTCTCGCCGATGGCATAGAGATTGGCTATATCGGTTTCTCCGCGGCGATTCACGACGATACCGCCGCAGGTGTAATGCGCCGCGGGAACCACGGGAATACGTTGCCGGGTGATATCGATGCCGAACTCGAGGCAGCGCGAGTAAATAGTGGGGAAGTGAGTTTTCAGAAATTGCTCGGATCGATGACTGATATTCAGATACACACAATCACAACCCAGTCGTTTCATTTCATGATCGATGGCGCGAGCGACGATATCTCTGGGCGCGAGCTCTTCCCTGGCATCGAATTTGGCCATGAATTGACTGCCGTCCGGCAGTTCAAGTTTAGCCCCCTCGCCACGCAGGGCCTCGGTGATGAGGAAAGATTTTGCATGGGGGTGAAACAAACAGGTTGGATGAAATTGGTTGAACTCCATGTTGGCAATCCGGCAGCCCGCCCGCCAGGCCATGGCGATGCCATCGCCACTGGCACCGTCGGGATTGGTGGTGTAGAGATAAGCCTTGCTGGCGCCACCGGTGGCGAGCACCACGAAGCGGGATTTTATCAGCTCGATACTGTCGGTGCGCTGGTTGAAGACGTAGCTGCCCACGCAGATGCGCTCAGCGCCCTTGGTGGTCGGCTGTAACACTAAATCTACAGCGGTACAGGCTTCGATCAGGTGGATGTTAGGGTGGGCCTGGGCTCGCGCCTGTAGCGCTTCGAATACGGCCTTGCCGGTGGCGTCGGTGGCATGAATGATACGACGGTGGCTGTGGCCACCTTCTTGGGTAAGATGCAGGGAACTCAAATCACTGGGGTCGGTGCTCGTTCGTCCCTGGCTCTTGCCGGCACCGCTATTGGTGGTAAATGGTACCCCCTGTTGCACTAGCCAGCTGATGGTCTCCTCGCTATTTCCCAGCATATACTCGACGATGTCCCGATCACATAAACCAACGCCGGCCGTCAGAGTGTCTTCGACATGGGACGCGACACTGTCTTTGGCATCGAGCACCGCCGCAATGCCGCCCTGGGCATAGAACGTGGCACCTTGGTTCAAGTCGCCCTTGCTGAGCACCGCGACACGGGCAAAATCGGCGGTGCGCAGCGCCAGGGTCAACCCTGCCGCACCGCTGCCCATGATGAGAATATCAAATGGTTTGTTTGTAACTGCCAAAGTGTAATAATTTTATAGCTTTCCAGAACTTTTGCACTCAATCAGTGTCTATTATCGAGAATGAGTGCTTTTGTTCCTGTGGTGTAATAAAAACCCCCAGCATCAATGGAGTGGGAACAAATGGCAAAGGATACCGATCAACAACTCGTTGACAGGGTATTGAGCGGCAATAAAAACGCCTTTAACTTGTTGGTATTGCGTTACCAACACCGGGTTGCCGCCTTGATCGGGAGATTTGTACACGATCACCACGAAGTGGAAGATGTGTGTCAGGAGACGTTCATCAAGGCCTACAGGGCCTTGCCCTCGTTCCGGGGCGAAAGCGCATTCTATACTTGGTTGTATCGCATAGCGGTGAACACTGCAAAGAACCACCTGGTGTCTCGTAATCGCCGTCCGCCGGCAAATGATGTGGATATTGATGCGGCGGAAGTGGCCGATACCGGTGCAGTACTTCGCGAAATAGAAGATCCGGCAGGTTCTTTGGCGAGGGATAAGCTGAAGCAGGCAATAACGGATGCCATTGATGCATTACCGGAGGATTTGCGCACAGCATTTACCTTGCGCGAATTTTCTGGACTGAGTTATGAGGACATAACAGCGGTAATGGAATGTCCGGTAGGCACCGTAAGATCACGAATATTCCGAGCCAGGGAGGCTATCGACAAGAAGATTCGAGATTTGTTGTGACCGCCAGAGCGACGGCAGCAACGCTGAATCACGATGGAGTGACTAGATTAAGCAGTAAATAAGATTAGCCAGCACGCAGAAACTGGGAAATAATCCGTAGAGGACGCAGTGCCGATCTGAGGCAATGGCAGCAGGGGTATTATATGAGCGAGTTTGAGAAAGAATCATTATCGGCGTTACTCGATAATGAGGCTGATGATCTCGAGATCCGGCGGGTGCTAAAGTACTGCGAACAGGATCCAACCCTGTTGGAAACCTGGGAACGATTCAGCCTGGTACAAGCTCTGTTACATGAACCTGCGGTACCGGTGAGCGCAAATCTGGCGCAAGCCATCTCTGCACAAATTGCGACCCCCCCCCTGGCTGTCAGCGCCCAGTCAGTTAGACCCTCCTCGATCTGGCAACAAAATTTCACCAAGCTAGCGCTTGCTGCATCCGTGGCTCTGGTCTTCATCGTCGCCGTGCAATACAGCCTCGACGATGGGCCGATGCCGGTGGCACAGGAAGCCACAGAGCTAGAGAATACGGTGCTGTCGGCCCAGCTTCAGGACCCGGCCTTGCTGGCTGAGAGCGCCACGATAGAACTGGATCCTGCCGCCCAACAGCGTCTGCATGATTATCTGGGTAACTGGACGATTGATGAGACCGAGCCGGTCCGAATGGAGCACATTCAGGACTCTCCACTTTTTCGCCTGGTTAACGAGCTGGTAACGAAACCAACGCAATAAAAGTAAGCGTCAATATCCTGGCGAGCATCGCTGTATTATTCAGAGGTGCCCTGGCATGTCTGTCTCATTTCAATTCACCGGTGTCATCGGATCCTGGCTCGCGCCCCGTTGTTGGCATGTTTCAGCAGTATGCTAAAATATGCCCTTACTCTTTATCTTCCTTGGTGTAAACAAGCGCTGTAGATGCTACGCAGATGCAAAAACGGCTGCTTGATTAACTCCCGTTTCCCGGACAAATCATTATGAAGCTGATTCTCTGTGTTCGACCAATAATGTTGCCCTCGCTCCCACTGCTGCTGATTCTCAGTCTGGGAGCAGCCTCCAGCAATGCCCAGACCGTGCTGCCCAATTTTGCCGATCTGGTGGAACACAATGTGCCGACCATTGTAGAAATATCGACCTTACGCAATGTTGAAGCCCGCAGGCCCTTCAACGACAGGGAGCTTGAAGAATTGCTGCGTCGACTCAACCCTGGTGACACGCCAGATTTAGACATCGAAGGCATTCCAGAGCAGCGTCGACGCGGTGCGGTGGGATCCGGGTTTCTTATTTCGGCCGACGGCTATGTGCTGACCAATAATCATGTGGTGGCAGGGGCAGATGAAATCGTGGTGCACCTCAACGATCGCCGTGTATTCGACGCCGAGGTCATTGGCTTGGATGAGCCCTCCGACCTGGCACTGTTAAAACTCAAGGCCTCCGATCTGCCCTATGTCGAATTTGGCGATTCGGATGCGGTCAGAGTCGGGGATTGGGTGTTGGCCATCGGTTCTCCTTTCGGACTGGAGTTTTCTGCCGCCGCCGGCATCGTCAGCGCCAAGGGCAGATCGGTACCTGGGGGCTCCACCTATAATTACATGTCCTTCATCCAGACCGATGTCGCCATTAATCAAGGTAATTCCGGCGGGCCGCTGTTTAATCTCGACGGCGAAGTTATTGGCATCAACTCGCAAATTTTAAGCAGCACCGGCGCTTCCAACGGCATTTCATTCTCGATTCCCAGCAACGTGGCGATGAACGTCGTCGCCCAGCTGCGTGAATCTGGCGTGGTCGCACGGGGATTACTGGGCGTCCGCATGCGCGAGGTAGATTATGCCCTGGCCGAAATCTTCGAGATGGAACGGCCTCGCGGCGCCTTCATCGACGAGGTTCAAGCCGACAGTCCGGCCCAAGCGGCGGGCATACTCGATGAAGACATCATATTGGAATTTAACGGTCACCAGATCGACTATTACACCGACTTGCCGTTTTACGTGGGCCAGTATCGGCCTGGAACCCGGGCCGACGTGCTGATTTTCAGAAACGGTGAGTTAGACACGCTGAAGGTGGAACTGGGAAGCTCTCCCACCAACACTGTCGCCCAGATGGAACCGCAAGTAACCAAGGAACGGCGTAATCGGCTGGGATTCAGAGTCACGAAACTCAGCTCGGAGCCGCAACAGGTAGCTGGTATTCGTGGTGTCCGCATTGTCGAATTGAATGATGGCCCCGGCAAGGAAGCGGGGTTAGTGGTCGGTGATGTCATCGTCGCACTGGATCGCCAGGAAATCGCTTCACCTGAAGATTTCGCCGCCATTTCAGACCAGCTGCCCGAGTCCGGCTTCGTGTCGGTTCGTATTATTCGGGAAGGGCAGGGGACTACGAGGGCACTGGAACTATCACGTTGAATC
>Ga0315334_10002069_pt1 | contig 12518 bp, 14 predicted proteins | sample M150034915metaG_FD_205555 | JGI IMG/M metagenome (GOLD analysis project Ga0315334, IMG submission 205555) | Ammonia-oxidizing marine archaeal communities from Monterey Bay, California, United States - M1 500m 34915 | ecosystem: Environmental > Aquatic > Marine > Intertidal zone | place: USA... | reverse complement strand
AACCAATGCCTGATAGCCCACTGAAAAACCAACGCCCAAAGCCGCACTTGCGATTTGCGTGTCATAGACAGGCGAGGGGACCAGGCCCAAAGCATACTGGAACACTTCCATATCTTCCGAACAGGCGTGTAGCACCTTGAGCAGCGAACGCTCCTCCATAATAGCTTTGAGCGGCTCGATACTCGAAACACTTAACGGATCAATCAGGAAACAGTCCGCGCCAGTGTATATCTGGATTAGCCCGACTATCGGGTAATAAGTGTTGAATCTGGCGAACTCCGTGTCGAGTGCGATGACAGAAACGTCGAGACACGCTTCCACAACCTCCTGAAGTTGTTCATCCGTCTCTATATAGCGATACTCTGGTGCCACTTCTTGATTCCTTTTTTAGATACTTTTCCTGCCTTCAAAAGCGTGAGACAGCGTGCCTCCATCGACGTACTCAAGTTCACCGCCAAGCGGGATACCCTGTGCAAGACGACTGATCGTTACATTCAGCGGTTTTAATGCTTCAGCGATGTAATGGGCAGTAGCTTCCCCTTCAACGGTGGATGACACTGCCAGGATGATTTCCTGGATGCCTGACTCACACCGCCTGATCAGGTGATCAATACCAATTTCATCAGGTCCCCGCCCATCTATTGGTGAGAGAGTTCCCATCAGCACAAAGTACTGGCCGCGGTAACTGAGGGATTGCTCGATGGCAATCACGTCCGACGGCGCTTCGACAACGCATATTATGGTGGACCCCCTCTTTCCATCACTGCAAATTTCACACAACTCGGCTTCGGTCAGGTTCCTGCAGGATTTGCAGTGACCGATCTTCTCTATCGCTTCGCTGAGAATCCGCGCGAGATGGCGACCTCCTTCCCGATCCCGCTCTAACAGGTGCAGCAACATTCGCTGTGCACTTTTTGGCCCTACGCCCGGTAAACACCGAAATGCCTCAATGACCTGTTCGATTAATGTCTGTTCTTTCATTTTAAGAGAAGGGCAACTTGAACCCAGGTGGCAGAGGAATGCCGGCCGTCAATTCAGACATTTTGTCTTGCTGGTTTTTCTCTGCACGGCGAACTGCATCATTCATGGCCGCGGCGACGAGGTCTTCCAGGACATCCTTGGCCTCACCCAGCAGGCTACTATCGATATTGACCTTCCGCACATCGTGCCTTCCCGTCATCGTAATCTTTACCAGACCAGCGCCTGACTCACCAATCACCTCCGTTTTTGCAACTTCTTCTTGCAGTTTCTGGACTCGTTCCTGCATTTGCTGGGCCTGTTTCATCAAGTCACCCAACCCATCACCTAACGCCATCATTGTTACTCCCAGACCTTAATAAACAGGTCTTAATAAATAAATTTTGGTAAATCGTTCCTGGTTAAAATTAGTTGCCGAGTGGCGCAATACTCTTGGGATCCAGCTTGCCGTTGAAACTTTCTATTAACTGCTGGACGTGATGGTCACCCTGAATATCAGCAACTGCCTGGGCGAGACTCTGTTGTTTCTCACGCTCAGCACCCTGGGCAGGTGTTTCCACGCTGGGCGCACCGACCTCGATCGATACTTTTATTTCCTGTCCATACAGTCGACTCAGGGCATCTGCAATGCGACTCTCATAGGTTCTATTCCAGAGACTGGCATGACTTTCACTAAGCTTTAGAACACATTGGTGATCATTTGCACTATAGAGCTCGCAATTCGCTGCCAGAGAGGCTGCAACCCCCGAGAGTGAAAGCGCTTCAAGTATCTCAGTCCAATTCGCCGGGGAAAAATCTGGAGCGGGCTCTTGGTCTCGCTGAGGCTCTTGGTCTCGCTGAGGCTCTTGGTCTCGCTGAGGCTCCTGGGCTCGCTGAGGCTCCTGGGCTCGCTGAGGCTCCTGGGCTCGCTGAGGCTCTTGGTCTCGCTGAGGCTCCTGAGGTGCGACCGAAGGATCAGGTTTGGTGACTTGCTCAGGGATCGATTCTACCAGGCGCTTCTCTGATCGATTCTTTTCGACAGGATCGTTTTTTACGATCTCGCTGATGACTTTTAGTGGTGGCGCAGACTGCCTGGTTGTTGATTGAGGAAGCGCCGGCGAAGTCGCCATAGAAGTAGCTGAAGCTGATGCAGATATCGATGTAGAAGGCACCGGCGCAGCTGCTTTCGGTATTGCGCTATCACCATTAATCGCGGCGACCAGTCCCGCGATGGGTGATGCCTTGGAAGCGGGTGCTTCGCTTGAAACATCGCTCCCTGATCCTGATCTTGATCTTGATCCTAAATCTGGCCCCGTTCCCGATTCAGGATCCGAGCCTTCCGGGGTGAAGGACATCATTCGCAGAAGCACCATTTCGAATCCGATTCGTGGCATGGGCGCAAGAGGCATATCCCGTTGCCCGATCAGGCCTATCTGGTAGAGCAATTGAACTTGCTGCGCAGACACCTGCCGCGCTGTTGCCAAGACTAGTTCCCGATCCCCCTGCGCGTTATCTACCGCATCCGGAACAGTATGTGCAATGGCAACCCTGTGAAGTACAGCCAGAATACTATCCAGCAGCGCCGCATAATCCGGTGCAAACTCCGATAGCGCGGCAATTTTTTCGAGCAGCCTCGCGCCATCTTCCGCAATCACCGCGTCAATCAGGTCATAGGCTTCCTGATGATCGATCGACCCGAGCATGGATTTTACAGACCCATCCCTAACTTCGTTGCCACCAAATGAGATCGCCTGGTCAGCCAGGCTCAAGGCATCCCTCATGCTGCCATCCGCCGCGTGACCTAGTTGCCATAACGCAGCCTCGTCATAGCCAATAGATTCCTTATCAAGAACGACACCCAAATGGTGGACGATCTGTTCCGGCGAAAGGTTCTTCAGGTTGAATTGCAGACAACGTGAAAGCACCGTCACAGGAAGCTTCTTGGGGTCGGTCGTCGCAAACAGAAACTTGACGTGTTCCGGTGGTTCTTCAAGGGTTTTAAGCATCGCGTTGAAACTGTGACGCGACAGCATATGGACTTCGTCGATCAGGTATATCTTGAATCTGCTCACCGTCGGCATGTACTGGACGTTATCGAGCAGTTCGCGCATATCATCGACACCTGTCCGTGACGCTGCATCCACCTCGATCAGGTCTACGCTGCGTCCCTCTGATATTTCAAGACAGGCATTACATTCGCCGCAAGGTACCGACGTCAAACCGGATTCGCAGTTAAGGCATCGGGCCAGGATTCTGGCGATGGTGGTTTTACCGACGCCCCGGGTACCGGTGAACAAATAGGCGTGATGTAACCGTTGATTATCTAACGCGTTAACCAGTGCCTGAAGGACATGCTCTTGTCCTTCAAGATCCTGAAATGATGCGGGGCGATACTTCCTGGCGAGAACCTGATAACTCATAGCGCGATTGTACGGGGTATAGTATGCACATTGAAGTAGGAACCTACCAAATGCCATCAACATTGTGTATCGGACACCGTGGCGCGAAGGGACTATTGCCTGAAAACACCTTACCCTCGTTTGAACATGCCATTAATGTCGGCTGCGAATGGGTGGAGCTGGATGTCTATCATGTGGACGGTGAACTCCTTGTCATTCACGATAAATCAGTCGAACGGACCACTAATGGCAAGGGTCTTGTCTCAGAACTCAGTTTCGATGAAATAAGGGCACTTGACGCAGGAGGTGGGCATTCGGTCCCAACACTGCAGGAGGTGATTAACCTGACTGACAGACGTTGCAAGATCAATGTCGAGCTGAAAGGTCCTGCTACCGCCAAACCTGTTAGCGACCTCCTAAGCAGATATTGCCTCAACGAATGGACACCTCGTGACTTCCTGCTCTCTTCCTTCAATCACAAGGAACTTGAAATGGCAGACCCTGCCTATCCTCGAGGCGTATTGTTCGCGAAGCTCCTACCCGACATGTGGGACAGGGCTGAGCGATTAGGCGCCTGGTCAGTTAACTTCAACAAAGGAGAGGTCAGCCGATCACTGGTCGAAGATGCCCACTCACGCGGTTACAAGGTTTTGGCTTACACCGTTAATTCAAACACTGACATTCTCAGAATGATCGACTACGGGGTCGACGGGCTTTTCAGCGATTACCCCGACCGGGTCGTTGAGCTAAGGGCAGGCCCCGGGAAATGACAGTAAAGCTCGAGCCCGCTTCTTCGGATCGTCGGTATTGGATCAGGACCGAGCTCCAGTCTTACCTGGCTGAACTCTCCCAGTTCGCGTCTATCGAAAAGAACGCTGAAGGGCAATACGATTACCCCTATCTTGATTATTACTGGCGAGAACCGGACCGCCACCCTTTTATCATCTATCTAGACAACGAAGCAGTTGGTTTTCTGCTGGTGCGCGAAGACCTGGACCCGGCTGACGGAACTTCCCTAACGGAAATCGCAGAGCTCTATATTCTCCCGGCATTTCGCCAGCGGTCAGTTGCAAGCAGTGCAATAAAAGAACTGTTTGGTTATTTCCCAGGGAACTGGCGAGCCGCGGTGTTTCCAACTAACGATGTTGCGTACTCTTTCTGGACGCAGCTAATTTCGGCACTGGATCCTGAGTTTACGGTGGCACTACCCGCATCCCCCAACAACCAACAGATTGTTTTTTCTTTCAGTGCCTGACCCTACTTCGACTGGAGCTCGTCAATCTCACGCCCCAAGTCGTATTTCTGACTGGTGACGATTTTTTCCAGCACCTCGACCCTGTGTCGAGCATCCTGCAAATCGTTCTCCAGGTCATGAACCTGTTCTTCAAGGTCTTCCATCCTGGGTTTGAACTGACCGCCCGAATTTGAAGCCTTGATGATCGCGACGACTGTTCTTCCTATGATTGAAACCACGGCAATCACAGCAATCGCAATCCACATTGAACTAGCCATGATCTTCTCCTGCAGTAGATCGATCTTTCACCCGACGCCTGCGCGTTAGAGCACCCGAACCGGTGATCGCTTTAGTAATGTCCGGAAATCCGCCGTAGAAAACTTCTCCACTGCCATTAATGACAACGTTCAGCTCATCGCTGACGGACATTGAAACTTTTCCTGAGCCGTTTAGTATCACATGTGCAAAATCGCTGACCAGGTGATCTGACATAACTTTACCGGAGCCATTGACGACAATCGATTGCGTTTCGACATCACCCTGGACCCGTATGTGACCGGCCCCCTGAATAGTAGCCCTGAAATTGTCAGCCGTCAGCTGCCCCAGATTCACTTTACCGGAACCGTTTATCTCAACGTGGACGGTATCGTTGTCAAGGTCCGGCACGATCACTGCGCCACTACCTGTCATACAGATCTGCCGGATGTCTTTCATGCTCAGATCAAAAGAGATGACTTCTTTCAATACTCGAAGAGGAGTCACTTTAGGGCTTTTATATCCGACATAAAGAACACCATCTTTGACGTCGGAAATGATGTGCTTGATGACGTATGCAGGCGCTTGAACTGTCAGAGACTCTTCATTGGTTTGTGTGATCTTTAGCGCACCGGGGCCCCTGAAGCGAACCTGTTCGAATCGCGAAACATCCCTAACCTCAATCGGCACGATCTAGTCCTCTCCGGAGATTGTGCGAAATTCACGCTGCAGCTCAAATCGCGAAGAAGTTACATGACCTTCCATCTGCCTCAATCTCTGCTCAATATCGGAGAACCTATCCTTCGCCGTTTTCATCGCCTGGACATTACTCATTGCAGATTCCTTCTCTGACAAATCGTTCGACACATGAGCCTCGCGCTCCTCAGGTCCGTTTCGTTTCCCCGACTTTCTATCATCATACTCCGAATCCCGGCCGCCTATGTCCTCTTCGAAACGGTCGGTTACCCGCCTGTAGTAAGGCTTGTCTTCCATCAAAAAGTAGGTGATGAAGTAGCTTGGAATCACCACCGAAGGTATGAATATCAACCCAAGTACCGCGTACAACCTGATCTCCCAGGCCGGTCGACCAACATAGTCTGCTAAGCCGGCACACACGCCGCAGATCTTCTTTCTTTGACGGTCTCTATATAGGTGGGCGCTTTTCCGTCTGCGTGCCCTGGAACGACTTCTGGGCCATGCATCATAAACCCATGCAAACCCGTGGCTTTTCCCGTCAGCACGCGCCTTTCGCCGTGCTTTCCTGGCGCCGCCCCGAGTTCTTCTGCGCGGCTGTTCGACATCTTCAAAATAATTGTCAAAACCTGAGTCAAGACCAAGGGACTCCTCGTACTGACTCAGTTCTTCGGCTGCTCTGCCTGCCTGATCCGCGCTATGTCTCGCATTTTCAGCCTCTTTCCTTGCCTTCTCTGCCTCCGATGCAACCCGTTTTATTTCACGTTCTTCATCCGGGGAATCAAACATGCGCCTGGTCTGGTCATCAATCCACTGTTCTGCTTTTTGAGTGACTTCATCAACCAGATCTGCAATGGATTTATCCAGATCCTTTTCACGACCCGGGCGACGATTGGCTCTTTGTGCCAATCGCTCTGCACGCTCCGCCGCCCGCTCGGCCTGCCTCTCCTTTCGACTCGCTCGCTCCTCGGCCCGCTCAGCCAACCTTTTAGCTCTTCTGGCAACCCGCTCTGCATCTCGTTTGTCTTTGCTCAACTTTTCGCCCTCTACCTCTGACCAAATCACTCAAACAATCACTCAAACTCTGACCAATTTACTCAAGCAATTACTCAGACAATTACTCACTTAACCGCACCGCTCAAGCTTCCTGATTTTCTCTCCACCCCGGGCTTTCAACATCCAGGATGGATTCCAGTGTTTCAATCCTCGCAGCCATCTTGTTAGCCACCTCTATCATCTCATCCAGTTCAGCTCGCTCACTGGACGATAGCCCGTTAACCACATTAGCCTTCGACTTGTAGTGGACAATAATCCAGATCGGCGCCACCACCAGCAGGAAGACAACCACCGGTACGAAAAATGCCACAACAATACCTTCCATTGTTTACCCCAATTCAGATTATTCAGATTCAGCTTGAGCACCAGGTTGAGCCATTTTTGCCTTTAACCTGGCTAACGCCTCGTCGATTCTCTCATCATTTTCAAGATCACCAATTTCATCAGACAATGTTTTCTGCCCCAGGTCGTAGGCTTCAACCTCGCCTTCGAGATCGTCGATTTTGCGTTCGTATCTATCGAATCGACTCATCGCCTCATCAATATCAACATCATGCAGCTGCCGTTTTACACCCATTCTGCTCTGAGCCGTGCGGCTCCTGACGATCAACGCCTTCTGGCGAGCTTTGGCATCTACCAGTTTTTGCTGTAACAAACCTATGTCTCCGGACAATTTATCAAGGTTAATATCTATCACCTCAAGATTAGTCTCCCGTGCCATCATCGCCTCTTCTGCCAATGACTTTTCCTTAAGTGCCGCCCGCGCCAGGTCTTCCCTGCCTTTGCCCAGCGCAACCTCAGCTTTGCTCTCCCAGTCCTCGGCTTCAAGATGCAATCTCTCAACCCGCCGACCCAGTTCTTTCTTGTCAGCGATGAGTTTGGCCGACTGTGTTCGAACCTCTACCAGGGTTTCTTCCATTTCCTGGATGATCAGGCGAACCATCTTTTCAGGATCTTCTGCTTTATCCAGGATCGAATTGATATTCGAGTTGATAATATCGGTGAATCTCGAAAATATGCCCATCTTGTCTTACCTCTTGTTGATTTCTCAATAATCTTGGCCTGGCATAACTAATCCAACATTCGTGCCAACTCCAGAGATTATCTCAACCTACTGTTTTTATTCATTTTTTTGTCCAGCGATCAAATTCATCATGATTTAGCACCGCGTAATGTAGTGAATCTAGCCAACAATTAGTGAAAATGTCACTGCATACGCCATAATCTACTCTCAAATTGAAGCTTTACCCTTATGAATACCAGACAACATTCCGAACACCTGCTCGGTGAAGCACCCTCGTTTCTAGAGGTGCTGGACCATGTGTCCCAGGTAGCTCCGCTTGATAAGCCTATATTAATTGTTGGTGAACGCGGAACGGGCAAGGAACTCATCGCGGCTCGCCTGCACTACCTTTCAAGCCGCTGGGATCAGGAATACGTCAAAATGAACTGTGCAGCGATCAGTGAATCTTTGCTGGAGACTGAGCTGTTTGGTCACGAGGCTGGTGCTTTCACCGGCGCAACCAAAATGCACCAGGGGAGATTCGAGCGAGCAGACAAGGGATCACTTTTCCTTGATGAACTGGCAACGACTTCTGCCCTGGTCCAGGAAAAATTGCTTCGAATAATCGAATACGGTGAGTACGAACGTGTTGGCGGCAGCAAAACGCTGAACGTTGATGTACGTCTGATCGCCGCGACCAATGAAGATCTTCCGAGCCTCGCGAATGCAGGAAGGTTTCGCGAGGACCTGCTTGACCGGCTCGCATTTGATGTCATAACGCTACCACCACTACGAGCGCGCGCTGAAGATATTATTCTTCTGGCTGAACAATTTGCCGTCACCATGGCAAGTGATCTTGGCATGGAATTTTTCCCAGGGTTTTCAGACAAGGCCATTGAAACATTACTTGCCCACCAATGGCCCGGCAACATTCGCGAGCTTAAAAACGTGGTAGAACGAAGCGTTTATCGCGCCGCAGACGATGGGACTCCTGTTGATGTGATTACCCTGGATCCATTTGATTCTATTTTCAGACCCACTGGTTCAAGAGATAACACCAACGCCGCCAGCTCAAAGTCGGCCGAATCGAATCGACATAGCTTTCCACTAGACTTTAAGCAGACAGTCCAGGATTACGAAATCGATCTTATTCAGAAAGCCCTTTCAGCATCTCAATTCAACCAGAAAAAAACGGCCGAAACGCTAGGTGTCACGTACCACCAGCTACGCGGATACATGAAAAAGTACGAGCTGTTTGAGAACGATTAGCCCGTGATACGTCTGCTGCTGTTCCTGCTGTTACTTGCGCCCTCCACGCTTCTTGCGGATGAAATGCTGTACCGTTTAATCAACCAGCGACTGTCGTTAATGGAGCAGGTCGCGGCTTACAAATGGATCAACGAACAACCGATCGCAGTGCCGGAAAGAGAAGCTTTCGTTATCAGCAAAGCCGTAGACGACGGCCTGCAATACGGCATCACCACTGACTCCAGCCGTGCATTTTTCTGGGCACAGATTGAAGCTGCAAAAGATATCCAGCAATGCTGGTTCGATCGCTGGACCGCAGGGCAAGCACCTGAAACCGCAGAGGATCTTGTCGGTATCATCAGGCCAAAGCTCATCCTCCTGGGAAGCGAAATCACCAGTCGACTGGCGAATAAAACAAACGACGGGAAGTTGTTCAACAGGTTATTCAGTCAGGACCTACCCATTGACTGCCTGTCAGAAGGTGCGCAACAGAAAGTTTTTGACACGCTTAAAAGCGTCACAACGTATCCCGACCGGCACACACAGGTGATGGACAGCGGCCGGTTACGAGTAGGAACGACGGGAGACTATGCACCGTTCTCCTACTCCGCGGATGACCTGTCGTTTACAGGTATCGATATTGACCTGGCGCTTAACCTTGCAGAGAGCCTTGATGTAGAACTGGTCCTCATCAAAACCAGCTGGCCCACCTTGATGAATGACCTTACCGCCGGCTTATTTGACATAGCGATGAGCGGCGTTTCCATCATTCCTGCCCGCCAGCAGCATGCCTATTTCTCTGCGCCTTACCATGTTGGCGGAAAATCACCGATCACTTTATGTTCGCGTGTGCACGAATTCAGTTCTCTTGAAGCGATTGATCAGCCCGGCGTACGCGCGATCGTGAACCCGGGAGGCACAAATGAGCGCTTCATTGACGCTAAACTGAGCCGGACGAAGAAAATCCTTCACCAGGATAACCGGACCATTTTTGATGAGATCATCAAGGGTAATGCTGACCTGATGATCACGGACAGCATTGAGGTTAGGCTTCAGGCAAATCTGCTTCCAGAGCTCTGTGGGTCAATGCCTGGCGAGACACTGACTTACCAGGAAAAAGGCTACATGATGCCAAAAGACCCGGGCCTCAGACTCGAAGTCAACCAATGGCTTGAGGAGGTACGTTCGCAGAACATTCTGGAACGTACCTTTGAGCAGCATTTGAATTAATCCGGATCAACCAGCTTTGCTTCCCACTTCATATTCGGCACAGGATCGCCCTGAATAAAAGCCTTGATCATCGCGTTCACCTCGACGGGCGCATCCTGTTGTACCCAGTGCGAGATTCGAGGCAGATATCTGATCGTGAAGTCCCGAACCCATTTATCGGTTCCGTAGGTCGTTTCCTTGGTTAGCGCCATGTCATCTTCCCCCCAGCACATGAGGGTTGGCGTTTCTATCATAGGAAAGCCCTGGTCCTTCTGGCGCTTGGCACCACCACCGAAGAAAAGCTCCCGGTAATAGTTGATCATGGCGGTCAGTCCGCCAGGACGAGCAGCATTTTGCGAGTACAGGTTAATGACTTCCTGCGAATACATTTCGGGTCTTGTGCTTGAGTCCTTGATCATCTCTCCCATCGCATTTCCACGTCTACCCATGAGCCACTCAGGCAACCCGGGGATCTGGAAAAAAAAGATATACCAGGATTTTTTCAGTTGCGCCCATCCCGCCCCTTCACGCCCGGCAGCAGGGTGCGGCACATTACAGATCACCAGTTTCGACAGGGGCCTGATCTCTCGAATGGAGAAATACCACGCAATCACGGCGCCCCAATCATGGGCCAATAAGATCGTTTCCTCACATTCGGCAGCATCAATCAATGCAGCCACGTCAGCCAGCAGGTTTTCGATCGCGTAATCTTTCTTGTCCGGGGGAATGGAAGAATTACCATAACCTCTCATATTCGGAGCCCATACTTTGTAGCCAAGCTCTGCGAGCATCGGGAGCTGGTTTCTCCAGGATACGGCGTGTTCGGGAAAGCCATGCAGGCAAATCGCCAACTTGTTGCTGGACTGATCCCCGCACATATCAACCTCAAACCTGAGGCCATTGGCCGTTACAAATTCTGTACTGATGCGATCGTCAATCGCACTGGTTGCGGACATAACACTCATTGAATTTCATCCCGTTTCATTAACTGACTCATGATTGACAGCAAGCCCTCTGCCTACCAGACTAATAGGCCCTGTCGAACCACCAGTATCTCATGACCCGACCTAATCTGAAATTCGGTATCTTCCTCGCCCCTTTTCATGGTCTGAAGGAAGATCCAACCCGGGCTCTAGAACGTGATCTACAACTGGTTAGTTACCTGGACGATCTGGGATATGACTACGCCTGGATCGGTGAGCACCATTCTGGCGGCATGGAAATCATTGCTTCGCCAGAAGTGTTCATTGCACAGGCCGCAACACAGACTAAACATATTCGGTTTGGCACGGGCGTTTCTTCACTGACCTTCCAACATCCACTGATCCTGGCTGATCGCATGATGCAGCTGGATCATATGACCCGCGGCCGCGTCGCATTCGGCATGGGCCCGGGTGCACTCCCCTCGGATGCCCAGATGATGGGAATCGATACCCTGAAGCAAAAAGACATGATGCTCGAGGCCATAGAGGTTTTGATTCCTCTTCTACGTGGCGAAACGGTTACCCGAAAGACTGACTGGTTCGAATTGGACGAAGCACGGCTTCAACTGCAGAGCTACTCGAAACCCTCGGTGGAAATGGCAGTTGCATCACAGGTATCACCAAGTGGCGCAAGGGCTGCGGGTATACATGGTGTGGGGCTCCTGTCCGTTGGGGCAACCACCACCGGCGGGTTTAACGCTCTCGCCGCCAACTGGGAAATCTATGCACGTAAGGCAACCGAACATTCGCAGCCAGTCAATCGCAATGCATGGTCACTGGTTGGCCCGATGCACATAGCCGAAACCAGGGAGGAAGCCCTGAATAACGTTCGCTTTGGGCTTAACGAATGGATGACCTACTTTAAGGAGGTTGCCGCGCTGCCTATCGCGCCCAAGGGTGAAGACCCGGCAGAAGCCCTTGTTGAAAGCGGTTTGGCGGTGATTGGCACACCCGATGACGCGATCGACCAGATTCAGAGACTCGAGGCAGAATCCGGCGGCTTTGGGACATTCCTGCACATGGCGCATAACTGGGCGGACTGGGCCGAAACGAAGCGCAGCTACGAGTTATTTGCGCGCTACGTCGCGCCGGAATTCCAGAACCGGAACGACAATCGACGTGAAAGCTACGGGTGGGCTGCCGGGCACCACGCGCAATATAGGCCAAAGGTGGAACAGGCCATCGGCAATGAAATTGCCAAAGACGAAGCAGAGAAAGCAGCCAAACAGTGACGTGATCACTTGCACTGATCTTTAACCGATTTTCATCTAAAGCTGATACTGTAGCGCCCATGACCTCGACCCCTCGCTCAAACACTGAACATCCACGCCGCTTCATCAAAGTAGAAGGCAGCATTAACCTGCGGGACTTTGGCGGTTACAAAACCCAGCATGGGCAAACCGTCAAGGAAGGCCTGCTTTTTCGTTGCGGCGCGATGAACGATATACCTGATCATGCTTTCGAAGACTTTGCCGAGCTGG
>Ga0315334_10002068_pt1 | contig 12521 bp, 10 predicted proteins | sample M150034915metaG_FD_205555 | JGI IMG/M metagenome (GOLD analysis project Ga0315334, IMG submission 205555) | Ammonia-oxidizing marine archaeal communities from Monterey Bay, California, United States - M1 500m 34915 | ecosystem: Environmental > Aquatic > Marine > Intertidal zone | place: USA... | reverse complement strand
GGAAGGACGATACGTCAGCGACACTTACTAAATATCAATAAATTCAAAATTCGATGTACTCAAATCAAGTGCATCAGTATTAGTAGCTGTAATTTCTTTAGTTGTATAAGTTGCCTAAGCTATATTGTTAGTGTTGGGCTCAAATTCATTTACATAGCCAGCACTGCTAAGTCTTTTCCATAGCAGTTCAAGCATCTGCATATACTTCTTTAAACTAATGTTTCTATCCGCTGGGCGTTTGGCATGAATGTGATAATGATAGTTAGTTCCACTTTTGCCTTTTTCGAATAGGCAAGCACGTTTAGCGCGTTTGGCTTGCCTTTTCACACCATTCCCGTAAAACTGCCTATCAATCTCATTCCACCAACGCCTTAATGTTTTATTAGCTCTAGCTTCAGTTATGCCGTTAAGGAACGTAAGTGTGATTTTTAATTCCCAATTTGTTTTTAAAATACTGTCTATTATAGCTTGTCTGTTTTCATCCCTCATATGTTTATTTAGCTAAACATATGAGTTATTTAACAATAACTTATCAAAAATTGAAGACAATTTATGATTGATTACATAGATATATATAATGACAGTACGTATTTATTAAATAATCCTACTTGGGATGAAGAAGACACTCACTGGAAATCAAAACAAATAAATTTAATTTTAAAAAAAAACAAAATTGATCCATTTAAAATATGCGAAATTGGTTGTGGTTCTGGCGGAATATTAATCAACTTAGAAAAAGAATTAGGGAATAATAAATTGTTTTTTGGTTATGAAGTTTCCAGGCATGCTTTTTCGATTTGCTCAAAGAAAAAAAAAGATAATATAAAATAAATTAAAACAATGTATTTTTTCATAAAATATTTGTGAATATTTTACTTAAAGAGATTAAAATGGTTGTAAATAATCTTAATTACTGAAATTTATATAATTCCTAATTATCTTAGTTAGATTTTAAGTATATTGAGTAATGAATGATATTCTAGAAGACTTACCTTCTGATTTAGACAATCCTTTTTTCACTCAGTTTCGATATAGTAAAGTAAATGGAATCGGACGAGAAGAAGGAGTAACAAGAAGAGACCCATCTTCAATTCTACGTGTAAATGACATCTATTATGTCTATTATACCCGCCGAAAAACTATTCGAAAAATAAGAGAAGGGATAAAAAATTTGTCAGAACAGGATTGGATGACACCTGTGACAGACTGGGATCTTTCTGAGATCTGGTATGCTACAAGTTTAGACGGATTCGATTGGCATGAGAAGGGTATTGCAGCCTTTAGAGGACCTAAAGAATCTTGGGACGGAAGGACAATTTGTACACCAGATGTATTAGCATTTGGGAATAGATACTATTTATATTACCAAGCAGTGGCATTTCCTAAAATGAAAAGATCAAGGAATGTAATAGGGATGTCTTGGGCTGAATCTCCCGATGGACCTTGGCACCGATTTGACAAGCCTTTATTAAAACCAGGCAATCAGGGTGAATGGAGAAATCAAAATGGCGATGATGAAACAGTTTCTATATTTGGAGACTGGGACAGCCACAAAATTCATGATCCATATGTAATCGTTCGTGATGGTAAAATTTGGCTTTATTATAAAGGGCAACCTATGGGGTGGCATATGAAAAACAGTGGTGGAATTGGATGGGGTGTTGCTTTTTCAGAAAAGCCAGAAGGACCTTTTATAAAATCCAAGTTAAATCCTATTACAAATAGCGGACATGAAACTTGTTTGTTTCCGTGGGGATCTGGTGTAGCTTCGATCATTACTCATGATGGACCCGAAAAAGATTCAATTCAATATGCTGAAGATGGTATTAATTTTAAATTAGTTTCAAATTTGACATTACCACCTCCATCTGCAGGTCCATTTTGTGCCGATAAATTTTCCAATACAAAAGAAGGTAAGGGCATCTTTTGGGGTCTAGCACACCTAGCACAGGAAGAAACTAAAGAACAAAATTCCTTTCTTATACGTTTTGACTGTGACTTAAATAAGGTGCAAAAACGTCATGGATTTAAAAATAATGATGTTGGATTTAATGAAGATGTTTTGTTATCAAATGACCTCATTGCATCAAATGATTAAATTTCATGGGAAGTAAACAAAAAAATCATAAATAAAATTGATGAACCCAAGAATCGTAAAGTTCTTAATCCCACAGGAGATTTATCACTCTCGACAAAACGTAACCACGAAATCTATGGAGTTTATAAAGATGATCAGAATGAATTATTCACAGCTTTTAAGTACTTTCCACTAACGGGTTTTCCTTATGAGGATGGATTTTCTAGAAATACTCCTTCAAAGGTTATCTTCCATAAAGGTGAATGGCATGTCTGGTATGATTGTATTAATAAAAAGGGATCAGAAATTCGTCATGCCTCTAGCTTGGATGGTTTGGTATGGAGTGAGACTAAAGCTTGTATTATAAAAAATTTTACAAATCCGGATATTCTTAAATGGAAGGGTTGTTTTTTCCTTTATGTAGTAAAGAAGTACCTAAAAAATAATAAGATTGTTAAAACAAAAATCTTCGTATTGGAGTCTCCATCACCTTTGGGACCATGGGGTAAATTAAAAGATTTAGGTTTGTTTCAAATTCATCAGAATTCACCTTACCTTCTTGTCAGGCAAGGTCTTATCTGGCTTTATTTCAATCAATCTAAACGCCTTCAAACTGAAGAGGTTGAATGGAGAGTTTTGGTCTCTGATGAAGCTAAAGGACCCTATAATGAAATTTCAAGCAAACCTGTTCTTACCAGTGGTTATGAAGTCTTCTTTTTCCCTCATAGTAATGGGGTTGTAGCTATTGCTGGATATACAGGCCCTTATAAAAATACAGTATTTTTTTCAGAAAATGGATTTGATTTTTTTGTAAAGGGAAAACTGTCAGCACCTCCACTTAGTGGTGGTCCATATGTCCCTGATGCATTCACTCATACCAAAGTTGGAATTGGAATAAGTTGGGGTCTTGCTGAGATGGAAGCCTTTGAATCATCACAGTCAAAAAGTTTTAACAAACTTGTTCGATTTGAATGCAATCTAACAAAGAATGTAGACCGAACTGGTTTTTTTAGGCCATGGAATTTCAGATATCCTGAGAAAGCATACCTTGGCAGTAAATTTATTCTTACAAATGATCAAAAAATAAAATTTAAAAGGAAAACAAAATTCACAGACATAAACATGAAAATTTATCAACCAACAATTTACAAAGATAAACAAAGTGAGTGAAATTCTTTCTGTAGAAGATCTGGGAGTATTTTTTAGCCTTGATCAAGGAACATTGAAGGCTGTGGATGGTGTAAATTATACTTTAGAAGCAGGTAAAACCATTGGCATAATTGGTGAGAGTGGTTCAGGTAAAAGTGTATCTGCTCAAGCGATTATGCGGATAGTACCAAAACCCGGAAAAATCACTAAAGGACGAATCTTACTTATTCAAACTCAACAAGAAATGATGAATCTATATAAAATGACATCACTTCCATTGCCTGGGAAGGATTTAACTATTGATCTAGCTAGCATCAACCCTCATGGAGATCTTATTCGCGCAATCAGGGGAAAGGTTATTAGTATGATTTTTCAAGAACCAATGACAAGCTTATCGCCTGTACATACTGTTGGTAATCAGATAATGGAAGCTATCATATTGCATAGACCTTCTGAAAAAAAACAAGCTAGGGAAATTACACTTGATATGTTAGATCGTGTCCAAATAAGTAACCCCTCTCAAACAATAGATGAATATCCTTACCAACTTTCTGGTGGTATGAGACAACGTGCAATGATTGCAATGGCACTTTCATGCAATCCTTCCTTGTTGATTGCAGACGAACCTACGACTGCCTTAGATGTAACAGTACAAGCGCAAATCATTGATCTGATCAAAGAATTACAGCAACAGTATGGCATGGCTATACAATATATAACTCATGACTTGGGAGTAATTGCAGAAATAACAGAAAATGTTGCTGTAATGTATCTTGGAAGAATAGTAGAAAGTGGAACTACTAAACAAGTATTAAAAACTCCTTTGCATCCTTACACAAAAGGTTTATTAAACAGCATGCCTCGTCTGGGTAATATGAAAAAGAAAAAACTTAAAGCAATTCCTGGTAATGTTCCAATACCTATTAATTTTCCAAAGAAATGTGGATTTAATGATCGATGTTCTGAAGCAATTAAAGGGAAATGTGAAAAAGAAATTCCAGCTTTAGTAGAAATAGAAAAAGGACATAAGACTCGTTGTTTTTTGCACAGTAACGAAATGGATTAACATAAATATTGATTTTTATTAGATAAAAATTATTATTCAAAAAAAAATGTCAACTAAACACAAAAAGAAACCTGTTCTTTTAGAAATAAATAATCTAAAAATGTATTTTCCTATTGAAAAAGGTTTAATGAAAAGAGTAACGGGTTATGTTAAAGCTTTGGATGGCATTAGTTTTCAAATTATGGAAGGTGAAACATTAGGATTAGTTGGTGAGAGTGGATGTGGAAAGACTACTCTTGGACGATGTATACTTCGTGCCATGGAACCTACTGGAGGTACCGTGAATTTTAATATAGGAACCAAAACTGTTGATGTCCTTAAACTTACTTCAAAATCTTTGCGTAAAGTACGTAAGGATATGCAGATGATATTTCAAGACCCATACAGTTCACTTGATCCAAGAATGACAGTTCTTGATATTATTAAAGAGCCTCTTGAGATAGGGAAGCTTGCACATGGAGAAGATTTGAAAAACAGAGTCAAGAAATTAATGAACCTTGTCGGATTAGAATTAAAACATCTGAATCGTTTTCCAAATGCATTCAGTGGAGGGCAAAGACAAAGAATTGGCATTGCGAGGGCTATTGCAACCAATCCAAATCTTATTATTTGTGATGAAGCTGTGTCCGCTTTAGATGTTTCTGTTCAAGCTCAAATCCTCAACCTATTACAGGAACTTCAATCTGAAATAGGTATGGCCTATTTATTTATTTCACATGACCTGTCTGTTGTAGAATATATATCCGATAGAATTGCCGTAATGTATGTTGGTGGTTTAGTTGAACTAGCAAAATCGGAAGATTTATTTAGAAACCCTAAACACCCTTATACAGAAGCTTTATTATCCGCTGTACCTAATCCAGATCCTGATGCAAAAAGATCAAGAATTCATCTAAAAGGAGAGGTTGCTAATACTGCAAATGTACCTACAGGCTGTTCTTTTCACCCTCGTTGTAAATATGCTCAGCAAAAATGTTTTTCAGAGAAACCTAAGTGGAAAGAAATTCGACAAGAACATTATGTGGCTTGTCACTTTTCTAGTGGATTAGATTTAAAAGGAGTTTACAAAACTTCTTAATTAATTTTAGAAAATAATAACACATGAGGATATAATGAAAACTCTTAGTAAAGCTTCTAGTAGGGCTCAAAATTATCCATGTAATAGTCCAGAATGGTATTGTGGATTCTCATATACTTCTGTGATAGGCATTGGACCAGAAACAGGTATCCACCGCCGTGATCCTAGTAGTATTATAGAAGTAGATGGGATCTTATATGTTTTCTACACTCGTTCTTCTGGTCCTCATTTTGGACGCAGTCAAATAGGGAACAGAGCCAGTAAGCTTTTTCCTTGGGATTATGCGGACATTTTCTATTCAACAAGTAAAGACGGCATAAATTGGATAGAACAAGGTATTGCTGTTTCTCGTGGCGAATCCGGGAGCTTTGATTCAAGGACAGTATGTACGCCTGATGTGCTTGCACATGAGGGAAAATACTATCTTGTTTATCAGACACAAACAGAGCAGGAAACTTATACAGGGCGTAGTGAAAGTATAGGTATGGCCATAGCTGACAATCCAAATGGTCCTTGGGAAAAAGTGAACCATACCATCCTCACACCAATGGAAGACGGTGAATGGTTTGGTGGTAATGTTAATTATAATTCTGGGATGTTTAGAGGTGTTACACATGATCCTAGTCTTTATTTCTACAAGAATGCTTGGTGGCTTTATTACAAATGTGGATATGGATATGGGGGTATAGTGAGTGAAGGGGGACACAAATATGCAGGACCAGATACACGTTGGGGAGTTGCCATCTCAAATAAACCAGAAGGCCCATATAGACATTCTGATCTAAATCCCATTACAAATAGTGGCCACGAAACCATGCTTTGGCATTACAACGGAGGTATTGCTGCACTTCTTAATAGAGACGGTCCAGAACAAGATACAATTCAATGGGCAAGTGACGGTCTTAATTTTGAAATCATGTCACATGTCCACAATACACCACAGGCTCCAGGGGCTTTTAGAGCAGAAATTAGTTACCAACATCCACTTGATGGTGTCAGGTGGGGACTATGTCATATAGATGAACGAGGAGCTCTGTGGAATCATATTGTCCGGTTTGATACAGACCCAAGATTCAGTTACAAGTTTGGCCTAGGCTATGCTGAAACAAATACAGCAAGTATCTTTTAGTTTTTGTTATAAAAATAAAAAAATACAATCTAGCTTATATTTTGCTTGCAATATGATATATTAGGCTGGTATATTAGTATATGAAGTGCAACTTTTTAACGGTTTTCCTTGATAGAAATAATAGTAAAATCTTAAAAGAAAGCTAAAGAGTTGCTTGAATGAAGAACATCCTTATTTTTTTTAACAATAAAAGCGGAGAATAAAATGAATAAATTAATTATTAAAATTGTAAATTTAAGATGGATTGTAAAAGCCTTACTTTCTGTCACTATGTTTTTTTTATTAAATACAAGTGTATTTGCTGATGGAAAAATAAAGAAAAAGAATTTACCAATTCTTTTTTCTACTCCTTCTAGTTATAAATCAGCTACTGGTTACACTATCACCTCGTATCAAGAAGCTCCTACACTAGCTAAATTGGTTTCTGAAGGGAAATTACCTCCTGTATCTGAAAGGCTACCAAAAGAACCTGCTGTAGTTGAACCTCTTGTATCAATTGGAAAATATGGCGGTATACTTAAGGGACCTGCTGTTACACCTAACTGTTGTTCTTGGGATATTGTAGAAATGCGTCTTCAAAAAATGCTTACTTTTGGTACAGATTATTTAACACCTGTTCCAAATATAGCAAAATCGTTTAAACTTTCAGATGACTTAAAAACGATTACATTAACTTTAAGAGAAGGGATGAAATGGTCTGATGGAAGGCCACTAACTGTTGATGATGTTGAGTTTTTCTACAAAAGTATTTTAGCTAACAAAGAAGTTACTCCTAGTCCAGATAATAATTGGAAAGCAGGTGGAGAACTGGTTGAATTTGTCCGTGTAGATGATTACACCTTTATGTGGAAATTTAAGATTCCAAATCCAGCATTTGTCATCACATTAACTAGTGAGCGGGGTTATACAGGTATTCGGCCAAAACATTATTTGTCCAAATTTCATAAAGATCATAATCCTGATGCTGAAAATTTAGCCAAGGAATTAGGGTTTGAAAGTTGGGTAAAAATGTTACTGGAAAAAGAAAAACCATATACGTTTACATGGTTTGCAGATGCCCATCTTGACCCACGGCAACCTACAATTGAATCTTATATTTTTGTAGAAAAGGATTCTGGAGGAAACAAGATCTTTGAGAGGAATCCATATTTCTTTAAGGTCGATGTTGACGGCAATCAACTTCCTTACACTGACGGGTTGCTAAGATTAATGGTTCAGGATCTTGAAGTCCAAGATCTAAAAGGTATAGCAGGAGATTATACCCATTATGGTTGGGGAGCATTATCTAATTATACAACTTATAAAGAAAATGAGAAATCTGGAGGATTCGTTACAAGACTGTTAACATATTTGAGGGGAAACGAACTTACATTTTCTTTCAATGTTAATCACTCTGATCCAGTAAAACGTAAAGTATATGGAGATTTAAGATTCCGACAGGCAATGTCTGTTGCCATGAATCGTGATGAAATAAATAATCTAGTCTATTTTGGAAAGGCTACTCCAAGGCAGGCAAGTCCAGTACCAAGTGATTCATACTATAAAGAATGGATGGGAAATCATTTTGTTCAGTACGATCCTAAATTAGCTAATAAGCTCCTTGATGAAATGGGTATGGACAAGCGCGATTCTGACGGTTTTAGGATTGGTCCGAATGGAAAAACATTTATTATTCAGATGGAAGAAGGTGCGCCTGAACCCGCATGGAAAAAAACTGCAGAGCTTGTTGCGAAATATTGGAACGATGTAGGTGTTCGTACAGATTTAAAATTTGTTCAGGTTAATCTTTTTCAAGAAAAACGAAATGCAGGAGAACTGGATGTCCCTGCATGGGCATATGATGTTGCAGAAGTACCCTTTTGGTCTGGAACAAACTGGCAAACCCTTCCACCATATGGTTATGGTGCAAGTGAGTGGCACAAATGGATTCAGTCAGATGGAGCGAAAGGAGAGAAACCACCTGAAGAGGTAATACAACAGGTAAAAAATTATGAAAAACTTCAACAAATAACCCTTGACAATCCAGAATACAAAGTTATTGCTACAAAGATTTTTGAAACTCAAATCAAGAACCTTTATGCTATCGGAACAGTAGGTTTACCCCCACAACCTTTATTGATTAGATCCAATCTAAGAAATGGACCTAAAAATGGTGAGATGTGGAGTTGGACTTATCGACAATGGGTACAGTTCCTTCCAGAACAGTTCTGGTTGGATGAATAGATGACGGAATAAACGTTATTCCCGTGATAAATTTCACGGGAATAATTTTAGTTTTTTGTATGCTATACAAAAACATAGTAAAAGATCATAGTGATGAGAGATTATCTCATAAGACGCATTCTATACATGTTTTTAGTTTTATGGCTTGTCTCAATAATTTCCTTCCTAGTAATTCAATTACCACCTGGTGATTTTCTCTCTACAATCATTTCTAGGCTTGAGCAACAAGGCAATGTATTTTCAAAAGCAGAGATTGATGCTTTACGAGTACAATATGGATTAGATCTTCCTATATACCAGAAATATTTTAGATGGGTTTCTGGATTTATTGACGGTAATTTTGGTCATTCATTTGAATGGGATGAACCTGTTAGTAAGCTCATTGGTGAACGTCTTGTACTTACTTTTTTCATCGCTTTCCTAATAATTATATTTACATATTTTATATCAATTCCTATTGGAATATATTCAGCAACGCATCAATATTCTATCGGTGATAATTTAGTAACGATTTTTGGATTTCTAGGATTAGCTACACCAAATTTCCTTTTGGCTCTGATCATTCTTTATTTTGGATTAGCATGGTTTGGTCTTAATCTAGATGGTCTATATTCTGAAGAATATCTTTCCAAACCATGGAGTGTCAATAAATTCTTAGATATGATGAGCCATTTACCTCTTCAAATTATTGTTGTGAGTACTTCATTGTCCGCTGGTTTGATCCGTGTAATGAGGGCATCACTTTTAGATGAATTACAAAAACAGTATGTCATAACTGCAAGAGCTAAAGGATTAAAGGAGGGAAAATTGTTATTTAAATATCCTGTTCGTCTTGCATTAAATCCTATTGTAAGTGAATTTGCTATGGTATTTCCGGCTACAATATCTGCTGCGACTATTACAGCCATAATTCTTAATCTTCCAACAGCTGGCCCATTATTGTTGAGATCATTAATGAGTCAAGACACCTATCTTGCAGCAACACTTCTAATGTTTATGACATTCCTTGTTGTGGTTGGTACCTCAGTTGCTGATTTGTTGTTGGTTATACTTGATCCACGTATCAAACTTGAAAAGGAGACTGAGCCTGGTTGATTATTTCAGAAAAATTAACATTTTAACTGTTACAGATACTAACCTGTCTGATGAAGATAGGTATTATATGGTATCTCAGTGGCAACTTGTCTGGAGGAAAATGCGAAAGCACAGACTTGCCATGTTCGGTTTTACAGTTCTGATTATCATGTACATTCTGAGTATTTTTTCAGAATTCTTTTCAGTAAACGATGCCCGAGAATACCATGAGAAGTATATTTTCGTGCCACCACAAGGTATCCATTTTGTAGATAATGATGGGAATTTTCATTTCAAACCATTTGTTTTTAGTCTTAAGCAAGAAGTCGATCCAGTTACTTGGAGAAAGACATATGTAAAAGATAAAAACATTATTTATCCAATTAGTTTTTTAAAAAAGGGACATGAATATAGTTTTTTTGGTATTTTTAATTCTAACATGCATCTTTTTGGTGTTGAGAAACCAGGTCAGTGGTTCCCATTCGGTACGGATGAATTTGGTAGGTGTATGTTTTCTAGAACTATTGTGGCTGGAAAAATCTCATTATTTATTGGTGTAGCAGGTGTTTTAATTAGTTTTTTTTTTGGAAGTATTATAGGTGGTGTCTCTGGATATTTTGGTGGAAAAACAGATATCTTTATCCAAAGAATTATAGAATTTGTATTAAGTATTCCTACTATTCCTCTATGGATGGCATTGGCAGCAGCATTACCTGCTAATTGGAGCAGTACACAAGTATTTTTTGGGATTACAATAGTTCTTTCTGCAGTAGGTTGGGCTAATCTTGCCCGTGTTGTTAGAGGAAAAACGATCGAACTACGTGAAACTGATTTTGTTCTTGCAGCACGTTTGATGGGAATGCCTGCTCTACAAATAATAATAAAACATATCTTACCATCATTTATGAGTTACCTCATTGTTAGCATTAGTCTTGGAATACCCAGTATGATCATTGCTGAAACTGCATTAAGCTTTTTAAGAATAGGAATCCAACCCCCTTCAATAAGTTGGGGAGTACTATTACAATCAGCTCAGAGTATACGCGCTCTAAATGAAAGTCCATGGTTACTCATACCTGGATTATTTATTGTTATAACAGTTTTGAGTTTTAATTTTGTTGGAGATGGTTTGCGTGATGCTGCTGATCCGTATAAGAATACTTAATAGACTTAAATATGTTACAATTTATAGTATACAGTTTGTTTGTTGGGATTATGATGATTTTTTTGTTTTTATTGATTAAATACTATTCATATTTAATATTTCGAATATTAGTTGAAAGTAAACATCGTGATGCTGAGTATTTGATTGAAACAGGATTAGTTCCTTTTGAATGGAAAAGAAAAATAATCATACGTTATGGTGGTAATTATTTGAGTAAAAAATATGCTTTGAGAAGATTAAATACTTTAATTATCTATTTCAAAGGTTCGCCTTTAGTTGATTCTGAAGAATCTAGAACTATTCTTTTGAATAAACTTCAATCTATCTCTATTGAATGGTCTAATATTAAATGGACTGAAATTTGCCCCTGGCAAAGAAACTAGGTTTATTTTATAAATATGCTGGAGCCTAATATTTATTAGTTTAATTATAAACATCTTAAGGATTACAAAAGAATTCATCATTTACATTTGATTTTTGATATCTTTGTTTTCTATCGGCACCTAATTTGCTGCTTGGAGCTGGATAATTCCTTGATAGATTGGAATGATGATGCTTCAATTTAATTAAGCGATTAAGAGAAATGCATGATCTGAGTAATCAACTCTTTCATAAAGTGTTGATAGACGAGAACATTCTTTAATTTATTATACTTTCTTGACAAAGCCAGCGGTTGGTGTTGACACTCTAAACCTAAATACACTTGGTTAAGGTTTATAGAATGGCTTTTAGGACATGAACCACACAGAGAAATTAATTATTATTCTATTTATTATTTTCTTTTATAGTAAGCAAATAAAAATTAGAGCTTTATGAATAAGAAATCGAATACACATTTCTGTCCGTTGCATTGTCCCTGTCCATCATCCCTAACCATAATCCAGTGAGGTGTAAATATTTATAACTCACACACTCCCTCCACAATCTTCCCCATTTCTTGTAAAACAAACCGATTGATGATATATCTTGTGTACTGCTAGACCAATTTGGTTAGTTAAACTCAGATAATGGAAACATTACGCAGCGTTTAAAAGAGACGCATTTAATTTATTATTGGAAACTGTAGCATGAAAGAAAACGATAAATCTGATCAAAAGATGTACTACCGTATGCTTGGCGGTACTGGACTGCAAGTGTCTGTTCTGTCATTTGGGTTCTGGGCAACTTATGGAGTCAAAGAAGGATTAACTAATGACGAAGGTATTACCATGGCTAAAGAATGCATGTCACTAGCCCGCCAAAAAGGTATTAATCTTTTTGACAATGCTGAAGCGTACGGTAATCCAGCTGGTGCAGCCGAAGAGATCATGGGTGAGGCAATGGCCCAGCTTCAAAAAGAAGATCCCGAAATTTGGAAACGCTCAGAAATTATAGTGAGCACCAAGATCTTTTGGGGAGGAGTTGGGGTGAACGAACGTGGCTTATCCAGAAAACACATAAATGAGGGCTTAGATGCAGCTTTGAAGCGCTTACAAGTGAATTACGTTGATCTGTTATTCTGTCATCGACCTGATCCTTTTACACCAACTGAGACTATTGTTAGATCCATGACAGATATAG
>Ga0315334_10002067_pt1 | contig 12525 bp, 15 predicted proteins | sample M150034915metaG_FD_205555 | JGI IMG/M metagenome (GOLD analysis project Ga0315334, IMG submission 205555) | Ammonia-oxidizing marine archaeal communities from Monterey Bay, California, United States - M1 500m 34915 | ecosystem: Environmental > Aquatic > Marine > Intertidal zone | place: USA... | reverse complement strand
GAATCCTCAGGTTTTGTTTTAACGGATAATAGTGGATATATTTTGGTGATATGTGATAGTCAAGGTGTATCAAAGGCTATTGTTCAGAGTTTAACACAAGAACAAAAAGATACCATAGTCAAATCACTCCAAAATGACAATATTATGGAATACAAAGGCAAAATCTCGTTACCAGTATAGTTTATTTTAGAATAAGATGTTACCTATTAAATGAGTAAATTCACTAGTGAGATTGAAGTAAGTGGTCATCTCATAGATTCTTTGATTCTTACCAAAATCTTTGATAGTATTATGGATTTGGGTGGTAAGTTTGAGGTAATTAAAATTAAGGTTGGTAAGAAAAAAACTGACAAAAGCTATGCAAGATTGTCAGTTCAAGGTAGAACTAAAAAAAATCTTGAACAAATTTTACAAGTAATTTATCGCGAGGGTGCTACTGGAATATTACAAAAATCAGTAAAGATAAAGTCTGCACCAAGAAATATGGTAATGCCTGATAATTTTTACAGTACTACAAATAATCCAACGCAGATTTTTCTTAACAACAAATGGATTGATGTAAGTAACATAATGATGGACAAATGTATTGTTATTAAGGCAAAAAAAGCAATGTGTATTCCTATACGTCAGGTAAAAAAAGGTGATAAAATTGCGGTAGAAGAAAGTGGTATCAAAATAATTCCCCCGGAAAGACCACGGGAGGGAATGAATGTATTTGAATTTATGGGAAGTGGAAGTTCTAGCGAGAGACCAACACAACATATAGCTAAAAAAGTTGCAGAAGATATACGACGCACCAAAAAAAGTGGTGGTAAAATAATTCTAGTTGGCGGTCCCGCAATTGTTCATACGGGTGCGGATGAGTCAGTTGCAACACTTATTCGTAATGGATACATTGATGCAGTTTTGGCTGGAAACGCACTTGCGGTTCATGATATTGAATATGCTACATTGGGAACATCTCTAGGAATGAATATTCGTGATGGAACGCTTGCTGTAAGGGGTCACAGAAATCATATGGAAGCAATTAATGCAGTGTTTAAGGCTGGCTCTATTGAAAAAATGGTGAAGTCAAAAAAACTAAGAAGAGGAATAATGTATGAATGTGTAAAAAAGAAAGTCCCATTTGTTTTGGCTGGATCCTTACGTGATGATGGTCCTTTGCCTGATGTAATTACTGATGTTGAGCTGGCTCAGAAAAAATACAAAGAAATTCTAAAAGGTGCATCAATGGTTATCATGGTAGCTACCATGTTACATTCAATTGCTACTGGAAACATGCTTCCAGCTAATGTCAAAGTAATAATTGTTGACATAAACCAACCAACTGTTACAAAGCTGATGGATCGTGGTACATGGCAAGCGTTAGGAATAGTTTCTGATGCCGGTGCCTTTTTGCCAATGGTTGCTAAAGAAATACAAAAAGATACTAGGGCGACATAAATAGGCTTTCAGGATTGTAGAAAAAGGATACAAGAAAAATACCACCTAAAACACCAGTTATAACGCCTGTGGCTAAATAGAAAAAAACCATGTTCATACCCGCACTAATGATTAGTATCTAATAACTTCATGTGAATAATCTCTTACCACAAATATTCCTGCATATCTAATATTCCCAAAAAATTATTTTTTAGTCAATAGCAAGATTTTTTTTCAAAAGGGTTAATGTTAATTCTGGATCTGCCTTACCATGTGTTTTTTGCATAACTTTTCCTACCAAAAAATTAACAATTTCTGGATTTTGTTTTGCTTCTTCTACTGCTTTTATTTCTTCGCTTAATACTTGTGTAATAATATTAGTTAACTCTTCTTCATCTGAAACATGTCCTAAATCAAGTTCACCGATTATTTGCTGTAATGGTTTTCCATTTTTTATAATCTCATCCAATGCAAGTTTTGCAGATGATCTAGTAATTTTATTTAATTTCATAGATGCAATCAAATCTGAAAGATGCTCTGCGTTTAGCTTTGATACATTACGTTTTTCACGTGTATCAAGCAACCCCATAACATCCGTGGTAATCATATTTGCAACATCTTTTGCATTTGTCTCATTCTTTGCATTTTCAAAAAGTTCAGAAAAGTATCTATCAGAAGATAGTATATCTGCAACTTGCGGTGTAATACTATATTTTGAAACATATCGCTTCTTCTTTGAACTAATACTTTCAGGCATATGAGTTTGTAATTGATTTTTTGTATCATCATTAATTCTAACCCACGGTATGTCTGCTTCAAGATGATATCGATATTCTGCTTCTTCCTCTTTTGTTCTTGCTGAAACAGTAATTTTTCGCCCCTCGTCCCAATGTCGTGTTTCTTGAATAATTTCGATTTTTCTTTCTGCAAGGCTTTGCTGCCTTGTTATTTCAAAATGAACTGCTTTTTCTAAATCATGAAACGATCCTATGTTTTTTATTTCAACTTTTGAACCGCCCTCGATTGACACGTTAGCATCAGCACGCATCGCACCTTCTAGACCAGGATCTGACACATTCAAGTTTTCAAGCAAGTCTGAAAGTATATTCAAGAATTCTCTAACTTGATGAGGGGTTTCAAAATCAGGCTCAGTTACAATTTCAACTAATGGTGTTCCAGCCCTGTTATAATCAACTAATGTTAGTTTGGTTTTTTCAGTTGCACCTTCATAAATCAATCGTCCCGGATCTTCCTCCAATTGTATTCTTCTAATTCTTATCTCCTTATCTCCTACTGAGATTTTACCCTCCCAACCAATACTTGTGTTTCCATACACATTTAGCTGAGTGATTTGAAAGTTTTTTGGCAAATCAGGATAGAAATAATTTTTCCTAAAAAACGCAATTTTATCAGGAGTTCTGCAATCAAGCGCCATTGCAATTAGTGTAGCTTTTTCAACAGCGCTTTTATTTAGTAATGGTAATGACCCTGGAATTCCCATGCAAATAGGGCAAATGTTTGTGTTAGGTTCAAACTTCCTGTAATCAGCTTTACATGGACAAAATAGCTTGCTTTCAAGATTTGTTAGCTGACAGTGTATCTCAAGACCTATTTTTGTCATTAGGCTGGCACCTCAGGTAAATCTACAGTTTTTTCTAATGCATATGCTGCTTGTAGTAATGAATGTTCTTCTAGATGATTTGACATTATTTGGATTCCTATAGGTAATCCATTTGTAATTTTGTATGGTACAGATATTGCTGGAATTCCAGTTAGATTAGCAGTAACCGTGTTAAAATCAACCATCATAAATGATACTGGGTCATTAATTTTTTCACCAAATTTGAATGGTTGTATAGGAACTGTAGGAGAAATTAAGAAATCAAATTTTTTAAATACATAGTTTATTTCATTAATCAGTTTAGATTTAACCTTCAATGCTTTTAAAAAATATTTCCCAGCATGCCCAGCAGATGGTACAAAGCCACCTAGGATCATTCTTCTTATAACTTCAGGACCAAGTTTACTTCTTGCTTGTGATATGTATGAATTAAACTCAAAGCCTGATGAATCTAATTCATATCCATATCTTACATTGTCATATCTTGCTAGGTTACTTCCTGCCTCTGTTGATGTTATAGTATAATACGCAGCCACAGTATACGGAACCATTTGCAATGATACCTGCTCGCAATTTGCTCCCAATTTTTCAAATGTCTTAATTGAATCATTAGTTGCGTCTAGTACATCAGCGCTCAGCCCATCAGAATTGGTCATTTCTGTTACAATTCCAATTTTTTTTCCGTTTATGCCTGCATCAATATTATTTAGATAATCTTGGTTTTTGTTATCAATCGTGGTATTATCGTTAGGATCAATACCAGAAATCATGTTCAGCAAGAACGCAGAATCTTCTACAGTTTTTGTCATTGGTCCTATTTGTTCAATACTATTAGCATAAGACACAAGACCATAACGGCTTACCAATCCATATGTTGGTTTCAACCCAACCACTGAGCAAAAACTTGCTGGATTTCTAATCGAACCACCTGTATCTGAACCTAATGATGCGATGCATTCATTTGCAGCAACAGACACTCCACTTCCACCAGAAGAGCCACCTGGCACACAATCATTATTCCAAGGGTTTCTACTTGGTCCATATGCACTAAATTCCGTGCTAAGACCCATAGCAAATTCATCAAGGTTTGTTTTTCCTATTATTATCGCGTCTTCAGAATGTAATTTAGAGATTACAGTGGATGTATAAGGTGCAATAAAATTTTCTAGAACTTTTGATGCACAGGTTGTTTTTGAACCCTCCATACAGATATTGTCTTTAACAGAAATTGGCATTCCATAACATCTCCCAACATTCTGATTCGATTTTATTTTAGCATCAATTTCTTTCGCTTTTTTTATCGCCAAATCATTTATTCGTAAAAACGCATGAAGTTTTTCATCAACTTTGTTAATATGTTCAAGGGATTCAGCAATGAATTCTTCTACAGTGAATTCATTATTCTTTATGCAATTCACATAATTTAACGCACTAATTCCTAAATTCAACTTAATTCAACTTTGGAGCTTTTACATACTTCTCCTTATAGCTCTTTAGAAATTTCAGTAAATTTTTGTTGTAAGGAATATGTTCATCATTTCTTAATTTATCTAAATCAATTTCCTGAATAGTAATTTCCTCAGATTCAACATTGGCACTGTCTAGAATATCAAAATATTCAAGCATTTTTTGCACTCTTTTGATATGATCACTGTGATCCTTAAGATCAATTTTCATTAATTTTGCAACTTCAGAAATCTCTTCTTCATTAACCAAATTATCCACCTATGGAGTTAACCTATCAACATCCCTCGGATAAAATGTTGTATCACGTATATTTTCTGTTCCAGTTAATGCCATCATTAATCTTTCAAGACCAATTCCACAGCCAGCATGTGGTGGAACACCATATTCGAATGCATTAAGGTGGTAACCAAATGTGTCAATTTTCATTCCCTTATTTCTCATTCTATCTTCCAGTTCTATTTTTTTCTCAATCCTTGTACTACCAGAAGAAATTTCCAAGTCACCATACATCAAATCAAATGATTCCGAAATTTTTGGGTCATTTTTACTTACTTTAACGTAAAATGGTTTTGGGCCAATTGGCCAATCCTTAATAAAGTAAAATCCAGTTATTCCAATCTCATTCAACTGCGCAGGATACAAATCATCACCCCATTGACTTTTTGCGCCTGTATTCTGAATTTTTTCTAAAAGTTCAGCGTATGTATATACTGGAATTGTATCTGATTTAACTGGAATTGTAAATTCAGTTCCAGAGTTATCCTGTGAAAATTTCTGAATTACTGAAATTGAGCGTGTTATAATTTGCCCGATTCGTTTCATAATGTCATTATAATCAACATATGATTCTTCAAAATCAATTGAAATTGCTTCAGATAGATGTCTATTTGTCCTTGAAGGTTCAGCCCGAAAAATCGGTGCAATTTCAAAAACCTTCTCAAAACTCATTGTTAATTGCTCTTTATACAATTGTGGACTTTGTGCAAGAAATGCTTCCTTATTGTAATAAAATATTGGAAATAAAGCAGCGCCACCTTCCGTCGCAGTTGCAATTATTTTTGGAGTGTTAACTTCAATAAAATTTTCTTCGTAAAAATATTCTCTAATCACTTTCAATACTTCACTACGCGCTTGAAAAATTTTTTTCAAGTCATCTCTACGTAAATCAATTGCTCTAATCTCAAGCCTAGTATCTATATTTTTGACCGTCTTTGCATAAGGATCAAATGGAGGTATTTTTTCAACTGCAGAAAATACCCTAAGCTCTTTTGGGATAACTTCAACGCCTGTTGGAGATTTATCTGAAGTTTTGACTTTTCCAATTAACCCTATACAAGAGTGTTCCTTTAATTTAGAAATTTTTTCTAATAGTTCATCCGTACATGAACCTTTTTTTGCAACAATCTGAATTTCTCCAATTCTATCAATAATAGTTACAAACGAAATATTTCCATGGCCCCTTATGCTAGATATCCATCCCATAACAGTAACATCTGAATCAGCTAATGAAGAATTTAGTTCGTTTGAATAATGTGTTCGACGCCATTCACCTAATTCAGTTTCTATCATAACTGATTGTAATTGTTTTTTAGTATTTATTAGGATTCTTTTCTAAATTATTACAGTATTGTGAAATTCAAGTTTGATGTTACAGTTATTTCTAAAGATTTACCATTAAATACGGTAGAAAATCCCTTCATCCTGCTTTGATATAAAAAATATTTGCCGTCTTTACCTATTCCTCCTGTTATTTTCAATAGTTTGTTTTCTTGAAGAAATTGTAATCTACGATAAACAGTGCTGATAGGAATTTTTGTATCCTTTGAAATATCTACAGCTGTTTTAGGAATATCAATTATATCAGAAATTATTGTAAGGCAAAAATGGTCAGACAAAACTTGTAAGTAAATTTTTTTTTTATCATTATCAATAATAGATCTTACTGGTTGAGAAATCTGCAATAAAATATCACATAATTAGTACTATAAATGGGATTCTCTTACCAGCTGATATATTAAACATAATAAATTATCAATTTGACGCATAGTTTCATATTGTGCATATACTAGATAATAATATAATTTGACATCTATAGCTACACTTGGTTCACATTGTGCGCTACAGGTTTTAAAGGGCGCAAAGGATGAAGGATTTAAAACAATTTTGATATGTGAGAAAAAAAGAGAACGATTATACCGACGTTTCAAATTTATTGATAAATTAATTCTAGTAGATTCATTTTTAGAAATATCTGAATCTAAATGTGAATCTTTATTGGAAGAAAATAATTCTATTTTAATTCCTCATGGAACGCTAATTGCGCAAATGAAACAAGAACAAATTGAATCTATTCAAACGCCAATTTTTGGTAATAAACATATTCTAGGCTGGGAATCAGATCGTGTATTAAAGGAACAATTAATGAAGGAAGCCAAATTTGATGTTCCAAAATCAATTTCTAGTCCTAAAGAAATTAAAAGTCTAATTATTGCTAAACGACATGGTGCAGCTGGTGGAAAGGGTTACTTTCTAGCATCAAGTGAAGAAGAATATAATAAAAAAAGAGACATTCTGATCAAACAAGGATTAATTTCAGGTGATAGTGACTTGTATTTGCAAGAATATTCTTCTGGTGTTTTAGCTTATCTACAATTTTTTTACTCGCCTCTTGAAAAAGAAATTGAATTTTTTGGTGTTGATAAAAGACATGAATCAGATATTGATGGATTAGCGAGAATTCCAGCAGAAAATCAACTTAAATCCAATAATGTACCTTCCTTTAATGTAATAGCAAATAGTCCGCTTGTATTACGTGAATCATTACTTGATAATGTTTACACTATGGGAGAAAATTTTGTGAAAGCATCAGCAAACCTTGTACCTCCGGGAATGAACGGACCATTTTGTATAGAAGGTGTGTATGATCAAGATACGCAATTTAAGGTGTTTGAGTTTTCAGCTAGAATAGTTGCTGGTACAAATATGTATCCTAACGGTTCACCCTACACTACATTCATGTATAATGAACCTATGAGTATGGGTCGTCGTATTGCACGAGAAATTAAAAAAGCTGAAGAACAAAATAAAATAGATATTATAGTAACTTAGAAAAAAAATTACCGTTTAAATAATCACATTAGAATTTGATAAAATATGAATCATAAAATCAATATATCTCAATTAAAAAAATATGACATTAACCAGAAAATTATTACTGCATTAGCAGATTCTGAATCAAGATCGATTCTCTTTTCAATTATTCGTAAAGGAAAAACAGCAACTGACTTATCAGAATCTTTAAAAATTCCTTTAAGTTCCGTTTACAAAAAACTCTCTGATTTAGAAGATCTAACACTAATACAAGTAGAAAAATATATGATATCCGAGAAGGGCAGACGCTTTAAAATATATCGAAGTAGAATAACCAAGGCTGAAATAATTATTAAAAAACTGGAACCGACGCTCCGATTATACGGAAACTAATATGATCAAAAAAGTACTAGATAAACCAACAATATTACAACTAAATGAATATGATGTAAATCAGCGTATAATAGAAGCATTAACAAATGTCTGTTCTCATGCAGTTTTATTTTCAATCGTAAATAAAGCCAAAGATGCAGAAAAAATTTCTGATGAACTTCAAATGTCTATATCAAATGTCTATAAAACATTAATGAATTTAGAAAAACTAGCTTTGATTAAAATCGAAAAATTTGAGATTACGAAAAATGGGAAAAAAATTAAGCAGTACCGAAGCAGGATAAAAATTGCTAAAATTTCAGTGGAAGGAATTAATTCTAAAGTAGAACTAATTAGTAATGAAAATGGATATTAAAAAAATTCTATAGATTTAATGGCATGGAAAGCCTGCTGCATGTCTAATATCATGGGTCAATTCATGTAAGAATTGATCAACATAAGCCTCCTCACCATATACTAAACTGGAAGTATGCCCCTGATCATATCCAACTAGAAATAAACCAAAAACAAATACAAAAGCAAGTAATACAACCGCATAATATGATATCTTGGATAATGATTTATTTTCTTGATATAGTTTAGTCAACAAATTCATGTTTTTAATGGTGTATTTAAATTCTGTTTAGCAAAAAAAAAAATAAATTACATATTTTTAATTCATGAATTTTATTAAAATATGAGTAAATTTTGTCAAATTTTATTTAATCAAGATTAATATCATAATTTTAAAAATATACACAATGGGAAAAATAGAAATTCAAAAGTATGATTCGGTAAAGATCTACAAAATTAGGAAAACACTTCAACATCTTTCAAAAATAGCAGGTAGAGGAACCGAACTAATCACAGTATATATTCCAAAAAATAAACAATTACATGAAGTAATTACTAATTTAAGAGAGGAGCAGGGAACTGCAGATAATATAAAATCAGACCTTACTAGAACACATGTAGTTGATTCTTTATCAAAAGTTATTCAACGATTAAAACTTTATAAAAAAACTCCTGAACGTGGTTTAGTCATATTTTGTGGTGCACTTCCAAGAGAAGAAGGTGGCCCACCTGGAACGGAAGTAGTAAAAGCATTTGAAATTGATCCGCCTAAAGATCTTAAAACCTTCTTGTATAGATGTGATGATCATTTCCATGTTGATATTCTAAATGAGATGCTAAAAGATGATTATCTGATTGGTTTTTTGGCAATAGATGCAAAAGATACAGGATGGGGAATTTTATATGGAGATAAAATTGAAGTTTTAAAAGAAACTAGTTCTGGTGTGGCTGGAAAACATAGACAGGGAGGACAATCAGCAAAAAGATTTCAAAAATTGCGAGAGATGGAGCTTACATATTACTTTAATAGAATAGCACAAATTACTCGTGAATATTTTATAGATATTTACCAAATTAAGGGTTTGATTATTTCAGGTCCAGGTCCTACAAAAGAAGAATTTGTTAGAGATAATTATCTGGAATACCGTTTACAGGAGATGATTATTGCAACAATTGATGCATCATATGCTGGCTCCGAAGGAATAAGAGAAGCATTTACAAAATCTACAGATATTCTATCTAACTTTAGAATGGTTGAAGAAAAACAAATTGTGGAGAAATTATTCAAGCAAATAAATAGTAACACAGGTCTTGGAATTTATGGACTTGATGATATTATTAATAATCTCAAAAATAATATTGTTGATACAATCATAATTACAGATAATGCTGGACTTTATATTATTGAAACCAAATGCGGTCGATGTAATCACACACAAGAAAAAATTGTTGAACAACAAAAAGTAATACCCACTAAAACAGAATTTCAAAATATACCATGTACATCTTGTGATTCAATGAATGTAACGGTATCTGATCAAGATTTAATAGACTATTTGAATTTACTTTCTGCAAAAACTGGTTCTAAACTAGAAGTCATTTCAGGTACATCAGAACATGGTTTAATGTTATCAAATATTGGAAAAGTTGGTGCAATCTTAAGATATAATCCAAACTACTCCAGTTAAATAATCATTCCATACAATTCCGTATTTTTTTTGCTAATTTATCTAATTCTATATCATTTACTATTTTCCGTTTTGTCCATTCAACACCTCTTGATGAATATCTTGGTATGATATGAACATGGACATGTGGTACAATCTGTTTTGCAGATTTTCCATTGTTTTGTGCAATTGTAAAGGCATCTGCGTTAGTTGCTTTTAGAATTCCATTTACGATTTTTGGAATCTTAATAAATAATTCTGCAATTTCATTAGAATTCATATCTGTTAATTTTTCGTAAGGTTTTTTTGGAATTACAAGTGAATGACCAAGATCAATTGGGTATTTATCTAAAATTGCTATATGATTATCATCTTCATAAATTAAATGACGTTGTAATTTATCGTGCATAATATCACAAAAAATACAATGAGACATAGCCAATCATAACATTCAATTCAATTAATATATTGGGATTATAAATTGCAATTGAAAACATGGAATTTCAATTTGAAGCAATTATAGGTGATAGGTACGAATCTATAGATCATCTAGATGATGATGAAATATACAATTGTTTGATGAACATGCAAAAACAAGATATTCTGAATGTGAAAACAAAAAATGATTATTGGGAAGATGTGCCACAGGAACTTTTTGAATTATTTAAAAATAATATAAAAAATAAAAAATACAAATGTAACAGCATATCTAATGGCCATTTATTGTTCAGCATGGAAATTTCACTTGAAAAAAATTCTGAGCCTGAACCAGAGCCTGAACCAGAGCCTGAACCAGAGCCTGAACCAGAGCCTGAACCAGAGCCTGAACCAGAGCTCTAAAAAATTAAAAAATAATGTGTTTGAAAAATGCTTATAATTTAAAAATTATATCATTACATTACTAATATACAATTATTTTGAATTTTTGATATATTATATAGGGTAATATAATCAGTTTGTCCGTTTATGGGTAAAAAAAGAAGAGAAGAGAGAAGAAGAGAGCATGAAGATTTTGCTGTTAAAAATAAAAAAATAAAACGAAAAAACTCACTTATGGCTATTGGTATTCTAGGTGCAGTTTTTGCAGTTGTTGGATATTCAGTTTTTATATTTATGACCATGGGAGTTAATGCTCCCGGTGCACCAGCTGGTGCTGGTTTGCTTGGGGATGAACATGAACATGCATCGTTATTGGTTAAAATTTTTGGTGACACATTTGATTTCTCAGTTCCAAGTTATCAAATCAAGAGTAGTTGGATCCATTTTGAAGAAAGTGATGGTACTACTATTCATAGGCATGCATCAGGTATTATGTTAGGATACTTGTTTGATGGTTTGAAAATTGGGGTAGATTCTGAATGTTATGTCTTTCCAGATGGTAGACAATTTTGTACTAATGAAGACTATTCACTCAAATATTTTATCAACCATCAGAAAGTATCTGATATCCAAAATTATGTTTTAGAAGACGGTGATAGAATTTTGATTACATATGGTAGTGAAACACCTGAAAAAATTGAAGAATATTTAATACAACTTGATTCACAGTTAATTAAGGGATAACTAAAATCAAATTTTAAAATTTAAAATATGTGTAAAAATTTAGGGTATAAACAATTTTTGATTCAGATTTATTGAATTCTTTTATAAGAACAATAAAGTAATATTCATTAATATTACAATATTAGCATGCCTCGATCTAGATATTGGAAATTAACAACTGATGAAGTTAAGAAATTAACATACAACCCAGACAAAGTTTTAAACTGGGAAATTAAAGGGTTAAGAAAACCAGAAAGTGATGCAAAATTTATTGGTATATTTTTGTTTAAACATGGCACACCATACAATTATGAGGAAATCCATGGAATTGTATACTATCATAACAACATAAACAGAAAAGAGTTGCCAAATATTACCAAATTTTTAAAAAAGAAATTTGGTGGGGAACAAATAGAAAAAGGGGAGAGAGTATTTCTTAAAAACTCTAAAGAAATTTACACTGGAAAAGAAATTGCTGAATTAGCGATGGAATTTGAAGCAAAATTTAACACTGAATCAATCATAAACATAGAATTAGAAGATGTTACACAAGATGAACTAAAAGAGTGGGGATTTCCTGATTCTAAACTACTACCGATTCCTGGAAATAATTAATAATGAAAAAATTATAATGATATTACATGTCAGAATTAAATGAAATTTATGAACATTTAAACGAAGTTAGAAAACGAGTTTTAAGAATTGTTATAGTAGTTGGTGTAATCACGGTATTTCTTATGGCGTTTCATTTTGAATCTGTAGTATACAATGAATTTACACTCTATTATCCTACACCGAAACCTCTTGATAATATAGCTGCACAAATTACTGATTATTTTAGCATTAATTTGGTACCAGATAACGTACAATTAATCCAAACTGCGCCAGGCCAAGCATTTTTTGCACAAGTGTATATTGCTGCACTAGTAGGTCTTGTTGCTGGCACGCCAGTGATTATTAGAGAAATTATAAACTTTCTAAAACCTGCTC
>Ga0315334_10002066_pt1 | contig 12528 bp, 9 predicted proteins | sample M150034915metaG_FD_205555 | JGI IMG/M metagenome (GOLD analysis project Ga0315334, IMG submission 205555) | Ammonia-oxidizing marine archaeal communities from Monterey Bay, California, United States - M1 500m 34915 | ecosystem: Environmental > Aquatic > Marine > Intertidal zone | place: USA... | reverse complement strand
GGCCCGATCAAACTGACCGACCTTGGCAAACCGGTCTTCATTTATATGCCGTCGGAGTGGTGGAAGGACGAAGTCAACAGGAAGGAAGTCGCCCCGCATTTCGCTCTTCTCGCCAAGGCCTTGGATGACCCGGCCCCAGGCGTCCATCTTCCCGCCGCAATTCAACTCTTTTTCCTGAAAAACACGGAGGTCGATCCCAAGGTATTGGCAATCCTGGAGGGCGCCGGTGTCGATCTGGGATCCAAGTCGAAGGCCTCCAGAAATGCTGCTGCACAAAAGAAAGCCCTGCGGGCCCTGGAGACGGCCACCCTGTCAACCAACGAGAAGATTCCCCTGGCATTTGCCGACATGGACTGGAACACCGCCTACCAAAAAGGCAAAGCGTCGGCTGGCAAGAAGCTGTTCACCGCCCGCGGCTGCATCGCCTGCCACCTGGCCCCTGACGACGGTAAGGGCGGGAGCATCGGCCCCTCGCTGGTAGACGTGCATACACGCTTCTCGCCTCAATACCTGGCCGAATCGATCCTCCTCCCAAATCGTTTCGTTTCGCCGAATTTCCATCCCACCTCGGTGACCATGAAGGATGGCACGGTCCACACCGGCTTTATTGAAAAGGACGGCGAGCTCGTGGAATTGAGAATGATCACGGGGATGGTGATGAAGTTGGCGGGCGCCCGGATTTCCAAACGGGCCACCAGTCATCAATCCATGATGCCAGCCGGCTTGGTCCAATCACCTGTCGAGATGAATCACCTGCTCGCCTACATGCTCAATCAATCAACTGACGGCAGTGCCCCGGCAGCCAAGGTGGATGACGAGGATCCCCTTGCCCTTGAGATCGTGCACCGCTTTGATCCCGGAAAACCAAACCTGTTCCGTTTCGAGGCGGTAGAGGCACAATATGTGCGGGTGGACATCCTGCCCGGCTCAACAGGTCAGCCTTGTATGGACGAGTTCGAGATCTTTGCCCCTGGTTCAAAAACAAACCTCGCCTTAACCGGTAAAGCTACGGCTTCTTCGCTGCTTCCTGGCTTGGCGTATAAGCATCAGATCGCTTTCCTGAACGATGGCAGGTATGGCAACGGACGTAGCTGGATCCCGGCCAAGTCAACAGGCTGGGCCCAGATTACATTGGTGAAGCGATCAAAAATCGATCGAATTATCCTCTCGAGGGATCGCGAAGGCGAATTGGGTGACCGGACTCTGGTTGCATTTGATGTGCTTATCTCGAATGATGGCACGACCTGGAAAATCGTGAAGAAAGTCCGACCGAGTAAAGCGGCCTCGGCAAAATGAAACTTGCTGCATTTCCATGGACGCTTTTCTGACCGCCTCCAGTTACCCCGTCCTCTTCCTTTCCAGGGCCTGCGGAAAATTGAATTTGGGGCAATGCCTGAGGGAGCTTAAGCGATGAGAGCAAAACCTGCTTCTTTGCTCGGAGCGGTTCTAGTTGCGGGAGGCCTCCACGCGGAAGAGCCCGCAAGTATTCCCTCGGTTAAGAAGAACTTCCATCTGTTTCTCCTGATGGGACAGTCAAACATGTCTGGGGGCGTTGGCATAGTGGCCGATGATACCCAACCGGTTCCTCATGTGTTGAAAATGCGTTTCGCCAAGGAAGGGGAGGAACCGAAGTGGGCGCCAGGAGCCCATCCCCTTCACCCCAGACGTCCCAATAAGAAGAACCGTTTTGGGCCGGGCCTGTCGTTCGCTGAGGTTTATGTGGCTGACAAGCCTGGCGTGGTGGTCGGCCTGATTCCGATGGCCTGGGGCGGCAGGAGTATCGAGCAACTGAGCAAAGGGTCTGGAATTTACCGCGATGCCATCCGTCATACCAAGGCGGCCATGCAAGCCGGGACCCTCAAGGGTGTGCTATGGCATCAAGGGGAATCGGACACCGTCGAGCAGACGAGGACCGATGCCTATGAGAAGAGACTGCATCGACTGGTCGAAGACGTAAGGAAGGACCTGGGGAGCCCCCAATTGCCCTTTATCGTGGGAAACTTGGCGGAATTCTACGGCACCGGCAAGGATCACAAGGCGCCGGATCGGGTAGCGAGGATCACCAGAATCAAGGAGATCCTTCGAAGCTTGCCGGGAAAGGTTCCTCATACCGGATTTGTCGAATCCACCGGCTGCAGTCCAGCTGCTCGCGCGAAGGTGCATTTTGATCGCAAGTCATGTTTGATCATGGGTAAGCGGTATGCCGAGGTCTATGCCGGTATGTCTGCGAATCCGTGAATTTATCTTGTTACTTTCGCCCTCATTGAAAATGAAACTTCCGTACACGACCATACTCGTCACTCTTGGAACGTTGCTTGCGTCTTCCGCTTTACACGCCAAGCGGCCGAAGCCACCGACCCGTGCGTTCGATGCTCCAGGGGCGCCAACCTTCATCCGACTCGATGACAAGCCCGGGGTCAATCCGCCAGTTGATGCAGTGGGCAACTATTTGATCGGACCAAACTACCTGCCGGCCCCCGAGCGGAGGATTCCCAAGGACTTGCCAAGGGGGAAAGTTCTTCAATTTGCCATCGATTCCAGGACTACCAAGTTGCTCAACCCCGGGATCGCCCGCAAGGTTTTCGGTACGGTCGATCCGAAGAACCCCAGGACCTTGATCGTTGAGACCCATGAAATCGATTACACCCGCCAGATCACCGTTTACGTGCCCGCCCAATACAAGGTGGGCAGCGAAGCGCCGTTCATGGTCTGTCATGATGGGCCGAAAGGAAAACCCAACCAGGTAATCCCGAATATCCTCGATAACCTGATTGCCCAGAAGCGGATCCCGCCGCTGATTGCAATCATGGTGGCCAATGGGGGTGGCGATGCCCAGGGGCACGAGCGGGGCAAGGAATACGACACCATGTCAGGGCTTTATGCAGAGTATATCGAGACGGAGGTTCTGCCCTTGGTGGAGAAAAACTGCGGGGTCAAACTCACCAAGAACCCGGACGGACGGGCGGTGATGGGAAGCAGTTCGGGCGGATCGGCCGCCCTCATCATGGCCTGGTATCGGACCGATCTTTACCGCCGGGTGCTGACTACCTCCGGGACTTTCGTGAACCAGCAATGGCCCTTCGATCCGAAGACGCCGGGTGGGGCCTGGGATTTTCACGATAAGCTGATTCCCCAGAGCGAGAAAAAACCCATCCGCCTGTTCCTCTCGGTGGGCGATTATGACCTTCTCAACCCGAATGTGATGCGCGACGGGATGCACGACTGGGTCGAAGCCAACCATCGCATGGCTAAAGTCCTGAAAGCCAAGGGGTATTCCTACCAGTATCTCTTTTGCCAGAATTCCGGTCATGGGATCGGCAACGCCAAGGCTCAGTTCCTCCCCCATGCCATCGAGTGGGTGTGGCATGGTTACAAAGCGAAAGCGAGTTCTCAAGGAATACATCGGCAACCCGAAAGGCCGTAACGTGCCTGCATTAAATAAGAACTTTAGCCGGCGCGATGCGAACAAGGATGGCAAGCTCACGCTTGAGGAACTGAAGAAAACGAAATGAACCCATGAGGACAAAGATTATTTCAGCCCTGCTTTTCATCCTGGGCATAACGGCTCTAACTGCACAGAAAGATAAGCCCAATATCATATTTATCCTGACGGACGATCTGGGTTACGGGGATGTGGGCATTCTTTTTCAGAAGCAGCGCGACGGGATTCAAATCAAGACTCCGGAATTGGATCAAATGGCAACGGCCGGCACAATCATGAGCCGGCATTACTGTCCCGCGCCCATTTGCGCTCCTTCCCGGGCCTCCCTGATAACGGGAATGCATCAGGGCCATTCGAATGTTCGCAACATGCAGTTCGACAAGGCCATCGAGGATAACTGGAATTTTGCCAACACCCTGCAGAAAGCAGGTTATCACACGATACATCTGGGCAAGTACGGCCTGCAGGGTTGGGGGCATTCCCCGGAAAAGTGGGCCGCCTATCCGACCAAGAGGGGCTTCGATTATTTTTATGGCTATGTGAGGCACGTTGACGGACACCAGCACTATCCGGCGAATTTTTGGAAACTTGGAGATAACAAATCCCACCAGCAGAAAAAGCAGGTGTGGGAAAATAATGACGAGGTTTCTGCGGGATTGGATAAATGCTACACCACTGATTTATGGACCGCTAAAGCCAAACAACTGATCATGAGTGAGGCCAGGGAGAATCCCAAGCGTCCGTTCTTCATGTATCTGGCCTATGACACGCCTCACGCCGCACTGCAGTTGCCGACGGTTGCCTACCCCGATGGCAAGGGGGTCAGCGGCGGGTTGCAATGGTTGGGACAAGCCGGCAGAATGATCAATACCGCAGAGGGAACCATCGATCATTATCGCGACCCCCATTACACGGGTAAGGGTCTGACGGATGTGGCGGAAAGGTTTGCCACTTCCATCACCCGTATTGACCACTGCGTCGGGGATATTCTGCAAACCCTGAAGGACCTCAGGATCGACAAGAAAACCATCGTCATATTCTCCTCCGACAATGGCCCCCACCGTGAAGCCTATATTAAGGGGGAAAGGTGGAGCCCATCGGTCTTTGAATCCGCCGGCAGGTTCAAGGGATCCAAGGGATCATCCCATGAGGGGGGACTGCGGGTGCCTACCTTCGCATGGGGACCTTCCAGGATAAAGGCCGGTCAGGAATCAGATACGCCGTCCCAATTTCACGACTGGATGGCAACCTTTTGTGATTACGCTGGCGTTGATGCGCCCGCAAGAATTGATGGAGTGTCCCTGGTGCCAACTCTGAGTCAGGTCGGTAAACAGAGAAAGGGTGTGGTCTATGTTGAATTCAACAGTCAACAGGGGATCTACCTGAACGGATACAAGGGGTTGCGGATGAAAACCACGGGCCATGCGGTCGACTTCAATATCTTTGATACCATTGATGATGAGCCTGAATCAAGAAACCTGGCTGAAACATCCGGCGAGTTCATTCGCCTGCAAAAGAGAATGAAGGATGAAGTGCTGAGGATAAGGATGCCAAACCGGCATGCTAAAAAGTCCTACGATGATGAATCCGTTCCCGGGTTGGATATTGACGAGGGTGATTTGAGTAACGGTGTGGCGGTAGAGTCCTACCTCGGAGAATGGAACTGGGTTCCCGAGTTCACTCAAATGATCCCCAAGGCGGGATTCATGAAAAAGACCATCGATCTGGAGTCATTGCCCGCTAAGGAAAATGCCGGATTACTGTTCTCCGGATATATTCAAATACCAGAACCGGGAGACTGGACGTTTCATTGTCGGGCGACGGGTGGTTTGATATTCAAGATACACAGTAAATTGGTCGTGGACGGAGACTACAAATACGATGGGAGTGAAATCAGTGCGACGGTGAAGCTGGACGAAGGCCTTCACCCCTACCGGTTGTATTACAGGACCTCTGACAGCGAGCCTGCCCTCAGTCTCCAATGGGAAGGACCGAATGTCGACAAGGGCTCAATCCCTGCTGATGCGTTCCTGTTGAAATCCGATCTCCCTGAGTGAATGCGCTTTCAAGGTGGAAATCGCAGTTTTGGATCTGATCGTGCACTTTAAAGGAGCTCCAACCGATGCCCTGGGTGGGGTTCTCGGGCAGCACGTAGAAAAGGTGTTGAAAAAATCGAAATGAAGAAAAAACTGCATGATGGAAAGATTCCTGATCCCATGAAAAGAACGATTGGAACACCAACCCTCAGGGTTTTGCTGCCTCTTATCGTGGGCGTAGCCTGCGTGACCGGGTCCCCGCTTTTGGCCCAGGCCTCGAAACTCAAGGTGAACAACGAGAAGCCTGAAAAAGGGAACCAGAGCAAGAGGATCCACCCGCATGCCCTCAAGCTGATCCTTGAGGGGGAAATGAAGGAGGCCATCGCCTACCTCGAAGCGACATCGGGCAAGGGCGTCAATCCCGGGCACACCAGAATGCTGCTGGACATGGCCCGGGGGAAACCAGGAGCCTGGAAGTTCGACGCGGAGACCTGGCCATGGAAGCGAACCCTTCCCGACACCTCGCTGAAGAAGGATGTCCCCAGCGACAGGTTCACCATCGTGTTCGGTGGAGGCGCGGGCTATGTGCCGTCGAACGAGCGGGTGTGGGACACCGTCCGCGCGATCGATCCGCGGGCCCTTCTCCTGCTCGGCGACAACGTCTACATCGACGACCCGAAGACACCTGAGATGCAGCGTTTTCATTACTACCGCCGCCAGAGTCAGCCGGAATGGGCCCAGCTGGCCCGGAAAGTGCCGATCTATGCGATCTGGGATGACCATGATTTCACCACCAACGATGGATGGGGCGGTCCCGCCATCGAGGAACCCAAGTGGAAGCGCGAGGTGTGGAAGCTCTTCAGGGAGAACTGGGACAACCCCTACTACGGCGGCGGTGAAGAGCAACCCGGATGCTGGTTTGATTTCCAGATCGGGGAGGTTCGCTTCGTCATGATCGATGGCCGCTACTACCGCGAATCGCCCAAGGGAAAGGATCCCTCCATGCTGGGGCCCGCCCAGATGAAGTGGCTCCAGAAAACCCTCCGCAAGAAGTCCACCACCTTCACCGTGATCTGTTCCAATGTGCCCCTCGCGCCCAAGGTCAAGCCGGGCTCGAAGGACACCTGGGACGGATTCGACGGTGAGCGCCAACGGATCTACCAGTTCCTTGCCGACGAGAAGATTCCCGGAGTCATCATCCTCTCGGCCGACCGGCACCGCTCCGACGCTTACAGGATCGATACGGGCATCAAGGGAATGTATCCGGTTTACGAGTTCAGTTCCTCGCGACTGACCAACCAGCATGTGCATCGCCTGATCGAGTCCTCGCTCTTCGGTTACAATCAGAAGCAATCCTTTGGACGGGTCGATTTCGATCTCAAGGCGGAGGATCCGACGGTCGAGTACACCATTGTGAACATCGACGGCAAAGCCATTCACTCCCTCAAAGTGAAACGAAGCGAACTGCAGTTCGAATAGAGTCGTGCAGGGCATCAGGTTGCAGTCAACCGGATGAAGGGCGGGTTCGATTCCCATGACCCGCTCCATCTTCATTTTTGGTCACAAAAATCGTGCTATTATGTCCGTTTGAGGTAGGGAAACGGGCAACCTTACCAAAATGAGCGATTTCAGCATGAACGGGCGGGAATACCGCTTGCCGATAGGGCCGGTAGCAGTGATTTGCGTGGACGGATGTGAGGAGGATTATCTGGATGTGGCCCTGGCGCAGGGACGGATGCCAGGCATGACCCGAGTCCTTCAGGAGGGCTGGCGGGGTTCTGCCCGCGGGGCCCTGCCGTCCTTCACCAACGTGAACAACGCGGCCATCGTCACCGGGGTGCCGCCGGTAAGAACCGGATTAAGCGGCAATTTCTTTCTGGATCCCGACACCGGGGAAGAAGTGATGATGAACAGCGCGGATTTTCTGCGCTGTGAGACGATCCTGGCCGGAGCCGCCCGCGCCGGTCGCAAGGTGGCGATGGTGACCGCGAAGGAGAAGTTGCGGGACCTGCTCTCGCCCGGACTGCTGGCTGATGGAGTGACCGGCATGGCGTTTTCCTCGGAAAAAGCTGCCGAGGCACGCACGGCGACCCATGGCATTTCGGATGTCGAGGAACTGGCAGGAGAAACGCCGCCGATTTACAGCGGGGAAGCGAGTGTTTACGTGCTGCGTGCCGGTGTGGCCCTTCTGGAGACAGGGCAGGCGGATTTTCTCTATCTCTCGCTCACGGATTACATCCAGCACAAGTATGCACCACACGAAGAAGGGGCCCTGGAGTTCTACCAAGCCCTGGATGTGGAACTCGGCCGGTTGATGGATCTGGGTTGTCGACTGGGGATCACTGCGGATCACGGAATGAATGCCAAGTGCCACGATGATGGCACTCCACGGGTGATCTACCTGGAAGATGAACTGTCCGGAGAATTCGGCGAAGGGAACAAGGTGATCTGCCCCATAACCGATCCTTACGTGGTGCACCACGGGGCTCTCGGTTCCTATGTCACGGTGCATCTGCTGGAACCCGGTCGGTCCGCCGAAATCGCCGGGTGGATCCGAGGTCTGGGGGGAGTCACAGAGGTGCTTGAGAAGGCCGAGGCCGCTGATCTTCTGGAGCTCCCGGCTGACCGTATTGGTGACCTCGTTGTCATGAGTGCGGCGGACACCGTGCTGGGACGCAGCCCTGAGCACCACGACCTCTCCCAGCTTGACCGACCCCTGCGCTCTCATGGCGGACGGTTCGAGACCACAGTGCCATTTATTTTTTCCGGCCCGCTGAATGATGAATATGCAGCAAGGGCTGCTGTGGATCCGCGTAATTTCGATGTCTTTGACTATGTTTGTAATGGAATTGAATCATGAGTGCCACTGAACCGACCGGGATACCGGAACTGTCGTGCCACGTGGCTGGTGAGGAGGTGGGCGACGAACTGCTCGACGTTATCTATCCCTACAGCGGCGAGGTCGCCGGGCGCGTGCGGATGGTGGACGCTTTCGGGCTGGAGCGGGCGCTGTCCGCCACCCGGCAGGTGGACATGACGCGCTGGCAGCGCCACGAGGTGCTCATGAAAGCCCGCGAGCTCCTGTCGGGACGAGCGGAGGAATTCGCACACCTCATCCGCAGTGAATCGGGACTGTGCATGCGCGATACGCGCTACGAGGTTGGACGCACCCAGGACGTGCTCCAGTTCGCTGCCATGGAGACGCTGCGCGATGACGGGCAGGTCTTCTCGTGCGACGTTTCCCCACAGGGAAAGGCACGCAAGATCTTTACCCTGCGCGAACCACTGCAGCTTGCGACCGCCATCACGCCGTTCAACCATCCCCTCAACCAGGTGGCGCATAAGATGGCCCCGGCGATTGCGGCTGGGACGCCAATGATTCTCAAGCCTTCGGAGAAAACGCCGCTCACGGCCATCACCTTCACCAGGCTTCTGTATGAGGCAGGCTTGCCGCCTGAAATGCTCAGTGTCATTGTGGGCCCCCTGGATGAAGTGGTTACGCCGCTTATCGGGGATGAACGGGTGGAACTGGTCAGTTTCACCGGCAGTGTCGCTATCGGCAAAACCATCGCGCGGACTGCCGGATACAAGAAACTGTGCCTCGAACTGGGGGGCAATTCGCCATTGATTGTGCTCGAGGACGCGGATCTTGATCTCGCGGTTGAGCTGGCGGCCGAGGGGTGTTTCCGCAATTCCGGGCAGCGCTGCACGGCGGTCAAAAGGCTTCTGGTTCACCGGTCGGTGCTCGATGAATTCACGGGAGCCTTTGTCGCGAAAACCTCTGAATATCCCTGTGGGGATCCCGCTGATGAGAACACCCGGGTGGGGACTGTCATTGATGAGTCGGCCGCCCGGTTGCTGGAACATCGAGTGGAGCAATCCGTTGAACAGGGGGCGCGCGTGCTGGCCGGAGGCGGACGCAAGGGCGCGGCCCTCGAGCCCACCATCATTGCCGATGTTCCCCGCGACGCGGAGATGGTCGTGGAGGAATCCTTCGGTCCGCTTGCTCCAATCCTGCCGGTCCAGGACCTTGATGATGCCATCGAACTGGCCAACGGCACCGCCTTCGGGCTTTCCTCCGGGATCGTGACGCGGGACATGCAGGCCGCCATAGCCGCGGTGAAGCGCATTCGCAGCGGCACGGTGAACATCAACACCATTCCCGGCTACCGGATTGAATCCTCTCCGTTCGGCGGGGTGAAGGACTCCGGTCTGGGCATCAAGGAGGGCGTCATAGAGGCCATCAAGTACATGACCAACGTGAAGACATTTTCACTGCCATGGTAAAAGGAGACAAACCCCTGTTCACCCCGGGGCCGCTGACCACAAGTGCCACGGTCAAGGAAGCCATGCTGCGTGACCTGGGCTCACGTGATCATGAGTTCATCAAGCTCATCAAGGATATCCGTGACGGACTGTTGCGCCTGGCCGGCGTGTCTCAGGGGGAGGGCTGGGAAGCGATCCCCATGCAGGGCAGCGGCACCTTCGCCATCGAGTCGGTCATCTCGTCCATCACGGCTCCGGGGGCAAAGTGGCTTGTCATCATCAATGGGGCCTACGGTGAGCGGATCCTGAAAATCATCGAGCGCCATGGTATCGCGGCCGAGGCGATCCGTTGCACTGAGAACGAACTCCCGGATGTGGCCGCCATCGATGGGGTCCTTGCCGGGGGCGAATTCACGAATGTGGCAACCGTGCACTGCGAGACAACTTCGGGAATCATGAACCCGATCGCCGACATCGGGGCCGCGGCCCGGAGGGCAGGGTGCACGTATTTCGTCGATTCCATGAGTGCCTTCGGCGGCGTGGATTTTGATCTGGCAGCATGCGAAGCCGACTTCCTTGTCTCCAGTGCAAACAAGTGCGTGGAAGGTGTGCCCGGTTTTGGTTTTGCCCTCTGCAGACGCGCCTCCCTGGAGGCCACCGAAGGGTTTGCCCGGACAGTGAGTCTTGATCTCCTGGCCCAGTGGCAGGCGCTGGAAAACAACGGACAGTTCCGCTTTACCCCGCCGACTCACACCCTGCTCGCCTTTGCCCGGGCCCTGGATGAACTGGAATCCGAGGGAGGAATTTCCGCGCGTGTGCAGCGCTACCGCGCCAACCACGAGCGTTGTCTTGCCGGCATGCGTTCCATGGGTTTCACGGAATACGTCGCCCCGGAACTGCAGGGGGATATCATCACTTCCTTTCTTTATCCTTCCGCCGATTTCGACTTTGATGAGTTTTACGACCGACTCAACGGGAAAGGTTTTGTGATCTATCCGGGCAAGGTGACCAAGGCTGACTGTTTCCGCATTGGGCACATCGGCCATTTATTCCCGGAGGACACGGAAGCCCTTCTCCGGGGGATTCGCGAAGTGTCAATCGAGATGAATCTTTTCCCGAGCGGGTCGGCGTGAAAAAACCGGGAACCCTGTCAGGAAGGACCTTCGTCCTTCGCCGCCGGGGATCGGGTCGGTTGCCGGACAAGGCAATCCGAGTTCCGCTTGAGACTGTTTGCACTCAGGAGTCGGACCGCCAGGTGTTTTGTGCAAGATGCCGTTCCGGGGTCAGACAAATGCATTATTATCAGGCATAGCCCCCTCAAAATGAACGGAATGCGAGTCCTCACGATCCTTGGGAGCATCTGCCTGTGCTCATCGCTGGCAGCGGCGGACAAATCGGATCGGGCCAAGACCGTCCTGGTCCATTATATGCCGTGGTTTGCCTCAAAGCCGGTAAGCGGACACTGGGGATGGCACTGGACGATGGATCGCTTCCGACCAGACAGGACGGGACCGGATGGAAGGCTGGAGCTCGCCTCGCATTACCGACCGTTGATCGGGGCCTATGACTCCAGTGACCCGGATGCCCTCGAATGTCAGGTCCTTCTGATGAAGTTTGCGGGGATCTCCGGAGTCATTATCGACTGGTATGGAACCGAGAGATTCCGCGACTACGCGACCATCCATCGCAATTCGGTGCTCCTGATAAGCCATCTCAAGCGAGCGGGCCTGAAGTTTGCCATCTGCTATGAGGACCAGACGATCAGTCACATGATCGCCGGGGGCAGACTCAGACCTGGAGAGGAAGTGGCGCATGGAGTGAAGGAGTTCAAATGGTTGGAGAAGAACCTTTTTGCGGATCAATCCCATGTGAGGCTCAGGGACAAACCCATCCTGCTCATCTTCGGTCCCCAGCATTTCAAGAAGGAGCAATGGGACCGGATCACAGGCAGTCTCTCAAGCAAGCCACGTCTCTTCACTCTTCCGCACCTGACCTCCAAGACGAAGTCGGCCGGAGCCTTTGGCTGGCCTCCGGTCAGCGGCGGCAGGAAGGTGACTTCGGCCGGGTGGCAAAAATACCTGGAAGAGCTCTATTCGCGGGAAGAAGGAGGGGAATCGATCATTGCGCCGGTCTTCCCGGGGTTTCACGACATCTACCAGCAGGCCGGAGTTCATGAGAGCTACGGCTACCTTGATGACGAGGGAGGCAGGACCTTTGATCGCACCCTTGCCCTGGCCTGGAAGAGCAGTTGCGAACTGATCCAGATCGTGACCTGGAATGACTACGGCGAAGGAACCGCCATTGAGCCGACAGAGGAATTTGGTTACCGCTACCTTGAGACACTCCAGCGTCGAATTGCGGTCGGGGTAAAATTCGCCTATTCAGCGCAGGATCTTCGTCTCCCGGTGCTTCTCTATAAACTCCGCAAGCAGCATTCCGGTAAGGGAGAGACGGCGCCGCTGCTCGCACAGGCTTCCAGGCTGCTCTTCGCTTCCAGAACAGAAGAGGCGAGGGCGGTGTTGATGCAACTGCGGAAGCAAAAGCAATAACCGGATCTCCTGCACGGCAGCGACATTCCTCCGCTGACCCGAACCGGAAATGTTGGTATCGGAAGGGTTCTTGAGACTCGAATGGCCGCAGAGGTCTCGCTCGCAGAGAGGATAGCAGGAAAAACCGCTCTCCCGGACCTGCTGGCAGGTGCTCCGGAGGAAGGAACGGGGCGCGGTTGACAGATGGGCAGATGGCAAATTAGGAGGTGGAAGCCGGAGGCGCTTCCTGAGAGTC
>Ga0315334_10002064_pt1 | contig 12531 bp, 4 predicted proteins | sample M150034915metaG_FD_205555 | JGI IMG/M metagenome (GOLD analysis project Ga0315334, IMG submission 205555) | Ammonia-oxidizing marine archaeal communities from Monterey Bay, California, United States - M1 500m 34915 | ecosystem: Environmental > Aquatic > Marine > Intertidal zone | place: USA... | reverse complement strand
GATATGGAGGTGATCCGGTTAATATGCAAATAAATGGGTGGTTTAATATTGATGAAAAAAGAGGTACGTTTAATTTTTCTAGTGATTTAAAGGGAAAACTTCTTATATTAGAATATATATCTGATGGGCTTGCTTATGATTTAGACACTAAAGTTCCTAAGCTTGCTGAGGAAGCAATGTATCAACATTTGTTATATAGTATATTATCTACAAGAACTGCGACAGTTTCTATAGCTCCACAATATAAAAAACAAAGATATGCTGCATTAAGAAATGCAAAAATAAGATTATCTAATATTAAATTAGACGAAATAGTGCAAGTGATGCGCAATAAATCTAAATGGATAAAAAATTAATACATGGCAGAAGTTAAAAATACCTTTACAGGAGGTAAAATGAACCAAGATGTTGACTCTCGTATTATACCGAAAGGTGAGTATAGGGAAGCCATAAACTTATTAATAAGTAGATCAGAGGGAAGTACTGTTGGAGAGTTTGAAAATATATTAGGTAATTCTCAAATTCCTACTGGAGTAAATATAGCGAGCCAAAATGCCAATGTAATAGGTTATTTTATAGATGAAACTAATAATAGAGGATTTTTCTTATTAACTACTTTTGCTAATAGTGCTAATGATAGTAAAGCCGCGACTAGTGATTTTTGTTATATATTAGAAATATCTTTTGATCCTCCTTATAATATAAAAGTATTAGTTTCTGGATATTTTTTAAATTTTAATAAATCTTTTTCTGTAACAGGAATTAATTTAGTAGAAAATTTATTATTTTGGACTGATAATTTTAACCAACCTAGAAAAATAAATATTAATTTAGCTAATCCTAGCAATCTTGCTACTCCTACTTTTTATACTGAAGAATATCAAATATCAGTGGCTAAATATTATCCTTGGCAACCTTTAATTCCAATGGAAAGATTAACTGCTACTATTAATTCCGCATTATCAAGCGTTACTAATTTAGTATTTGCTACAGAACAACCTGATATAAAGGTAGGTGATATTATAACAGATCATAATAAAGCTGCAGGAGTTCAAGAAAAATTTACAGTCCTTACTAAAATTACTAAAATAATTAATAAAAATTCGTTTATATTTTTCCCTGCATTAAGCCAAGTTTTACCTAGTGGATTTGAAGTGGATTTTAGTAGAACCTCAATGGAAAATAAAGATGATTTATTTAATTCTAATAATTCTATTGATAATGAGGTAAATGCTGTTACAAGTACTACTATTGGTATTCAAAACGCTAATTATGGAGGTGTACCAAGAATAGGGGATATTGTTTCGGCGGGTTCAGCAACAGTAGGGGGAACAGCTAATACAGCTTTAAATAATATTGGCGGTAATGTAATAGGAGATTTAACAAGTTCTATAACTACTAATACTGAGAATGGGAGTAATAATACATATCCTACGGCTGCATATACTACAAGTGGTAGTGGTACTGGTTTAACTATAAATGTTGTCGTATCAGGTGGAATTGTTACTTCAATTATAGTACTAAATAACGGATATGGATTTGAAGAAGGAGATACTATAACTATTGGTACAGCAGTTATTGGAGGAGGTACTAATGTTGAGGTTACCTTAAAAGCAAGTGATATAGCTGAAACTAGAATAACAGGTTTTGTGTTAGGTAATGCCAATGTCGTTACCGCATTTCCATATCGATGGCAACTAACTGTAGATTACTCTCATAATTTAACTGGTGGGGCTGTAGGATCTTCTACTGATTGGATTAATATAGGGGACAATCCTGATTATGACCAAAACTTTAAAGGAGATTCAAAATTTTTAGAAGATAAATTTGTAAGATTTAGTTATAGATTTAATTTTATAGATGGAGAAGAATCTTTAATGGCTCCGTTTAGTCAAATAATGTTTATACCAAAACAATATGGAGAATTCGGGGCAGGCCAATTACCTGCCACTATTGAGACAGATCAAGATTATCCAGATTATAATCAAGATTGTAGTGATTCTTTTAAAAGTACAATTATACAATGGTTTGAAAATAATATAGATAGTATAAATTTACAAGTTCCAATACCTGTTTCTACCCCAAGTAGTTTAACTACTGATCTTCTTGTTACTAGTATAGATATTTTATATAAAGAATCGGATGCTTTATCTGTAAAAGTATTAGACACTATAGAAATAAGTGATTTAACTTCTTTTAATACTATTTCTTACAATGATGTATTACACGGAAAGGCCTCTCAGTCTTATTTAACATATCAATATAAATCTAATAAGCCTTATAAAACATTAACAACAAGTGCTACAACTCGAGTATTTGATCAAGTACCTGTCAGAGCATTAGCCCAAGAAGTTATAACCAATAGAATTGTTTATGGGAATTTTGTGGAAAAAATGACCCCACCTGAAAGCATAGAATATAGTGTATCTACTAATAAACGAAATGTAATTTGGGATAATTATACCCAATACCCTTATCATAATTTAAAACAAAATAGAACATATCAAGTTGGTTTTGTATTATCTGATTACTATGGAAGGCAGTCGAGTGTTATACTTTCATCTTTTGATGATGATACTACTAGGGCTGGATCAAGTGTCTATTTACCTTATAGATCTGAAGGGGATGCTATAAATTCACCAGTTATAGATTGGTTTGGTGAAGCTTTAAATTTAACAATAAATCAAACTATTGGAGAAACCCAAAACTTCGAAACAGGAGAACCAGGAATTTATATGAAACCCGGAGCAATAACAGGAAGTACTTTATCAGATGGTGATGATGGTTTTGAAGTGAATGGAATTTATGATTTAGTTGGTACTGGAGGAGCTCAAATTAGAGTAACTGCAATTAGTGGGGGTGGAACCGATGGTCCTATAACTTCATATATTATAGTAAGAAAAGGTGAAGGATATAGTATTGGTGAAGTATTAATTATTGGAGGAGATAGTTTAGGGGCTATAAATATAACTAGTATCTCAGAATCAGGGAATCCTTTAGGGTGGCATTCTTATAAAGTAGTAGTAAAACAACAAGAACAAGAGTATTATAATGTATATTTACCAGGATTTATAAATGGATTACCAGTGTGGCAAAATACTACTGATGATAATTTACAAAGAAACAAGTTTGCCTTAACTACTTTAATGGGCGAAAATGTTAATAAAATACCTAGAGATTTAAAAGAGGTTGGGCCTACTGATAATGAATTTAGTAGTGAAGAAATATTATACATAAGAGTTACAAATAAAGATGCATCTATAATTTATAATGTCGATAATAAAGCTTTAGATAATCCACCGCCATTTACTGGATCATGGATTCCTTGGAATGCCCAGTATTATCCAGGTAAATTAAGTCAAAATGTAAATACAATAGCTACCATGAGAGAAACAGAATATGGTGCTATACCTTTTGTTGCTTATAATGCTATTGGTGTTTTTGGGCACCGAGGAGAATATAATTCTAGTATTATGACAACAGATGATGCTAGTGGAAATGATATAACAACTTCTGAACCTAGCGGTGCTATACCATGGGGAGACGTAGGGAGGACAAATTCTTTTTATGCACAAGAAGAAAATCCATATGTATGCAAATTTAGTACTTCACCTAATGCTGCTAATCAAGTTGGGGCTAATGTTAACGATGCAATTGTATGGGGTGGGACAAGTTTCTCACCAGCAGATCCATATGTAACTCCTGACCCTCCAACTTATGGAATGCAACCATTTTTATCTATTGTAGAAACAGATCCAACTAGGTCAGTATTAAGTTTATTTTATGAAACATCAATGTGTGGACTTTTGGAAGATATAAATTCCGCAGTTAGTGCAGGTAATTTATCTATAGTTGCTGCTGAACAAACAGCTTTTACATTTCTAGAAACTCAAGTTACTAATACAGCTGTAGGCACGGCCTTTAAATTTATAGACGGTGAAGGTTCAACCATTAGTACAAGTATAGGAATAGATGCTACAATTCTAAAAGTAACTAGGCAATCTGCCCCTAATTCCCCTATTGTAGATGTAAATGGACTACCAGATTATTTTGGTATTACTGGACCAAATGGTTCTGGAGAATTTCAACTAAAAACAAAATCCCCTACACTTTTTTGTTATACTTCAAGTTCTGAAGATCCAAATAATTCAACAGATATTTATACTATAATACTAGAAGTTACTAGAACAGATGCAGGTGAAGACTTTGTAAGTACTGTAAGTATGGTAGGAACATTGGCTAACGTAGGACCTATTGTTACAACAAATGATTTATCTACACCAGATGTAAAATGTAATTGTCCTGGTGGTTCCCCATGTCCATTATCTATAACAAGTGCTACTACAGATATAAAAACATTTTATGCGAATAATGGTAGTATCGATACAACTCGGGATCAACTAGAATTAGTTTGGAGTTTAGGAACTATAAGCGCTAGCGGAGGTGCAAATATAGTAGATGTATTTAGTATAGATTCTGTTTCTGGTGCTTTAACCGCAGGAGCTGGTACTTTAGTAGATGATACAACTTATACTATAGATGTTATTGTTACAGATGTAAATGGTGCGGGAATAGCATATACTTGTCAAACTAAACTACAAGTAGGGTATCAATTTTCCCCAGCTGCTATTTGTAATTCGCAAGATTTTAGTGGCAATACTCCACCAATTAGAAAACAGGTTGGGTGTTATGATGCCGAAGGAACTTCAGTAAATAATATAGAATATTTATTTGCTAACACTCTTAGCCAACAACGAGATGCAGGAGGGTGTTGTTACCCAGCAGGAGTACCTGAATATGGCCTTGGATTATCCCCTACTACATTAGTAAATATAGCTATACAATATGGGGCTAGCAATTGTGATGGTTCTTTATTCCAAGGTACTTTAAGGCTAAGGGGTATTATGAAAAGTACAGAGGGGACTTGCCCAGGCGATGCTTCTATGAAATGGCATATCCAATATAGAGAAAATCCTAATGATACATGGAGTTCACCTCCAACAAATGCAGGGGATTATCAAGGTACAACTTACCCTACTGCTGGTGTACCTTTATCAGTAGCTGGCGGAGAAACGGATGATGGAAGCAATGTTTCTGGATCAGGAAGTTGGACAGACACTACTCCTACAACTACAAATGGATGGTTTTTCTTTGATGTACCAGGCGAGTATAGAGTAGTAACAACAAATATAACAGGAGATTATTGTTTAGACACCTGTACAGATGAAGTAGAGTTCTATATAGAATATGGAGATGGCTATTATAATACAGCTTGTAGTGTTTCGCCATGTATTCCTAGTAATTAATTAAAAAAATAAGTAATAATATAATAATATGGCTGTAACTGTAGAAGTAAGTTATTCCAATTCTTTTTATTTAAAAAGATTAGCTGGAGCAGATAGTTCGTCGGGAGTTATTGCTGATGGGTATGGTAAAAAATGGAGTATTCCATTACCTCCCCAAATGGCTTATCGTGTCCTAACCGGCTTTACCCAAAATAATCAAAATACGGGTTATCCTTGGAATGCTCCAATGACTGCTAATTCAGACCAAGATTGGTATATAGAAGAAGCAAGAATTCGTGGAGGATATAATAATACGTTTACTGATTTAGGAGTAAAAGCTTATATAGTTTCAGATGAACCCAATCAAACTACAAGGGGAAATTCTCTAATATATTCGGGTATATTTAATTCAAGAACAGGTATTAATCAAACTAATCAATTCAGCATTGCTGAAGAAATTACAAGAAGTGTAGACCCTAAAGGTGGTACAATACAGAAATTATTTGCCGAAGATACTAACTTAACGGTCTTCCAAGAAAGAAAAGTAAATGTAGCTTTAATAGATAAAGATGCTATTTATACAGCTGAAGGACAACCCATGACTACTACATCTAACGTAGTAATAGGACAAATAACACCAGTTCCTGGAAATTGGGGAATTGGTACTAATCCTGAATCATTTGCTACTTATGGATATACGAAATACTTTGTAGATAAAGATAGAAATGCAGTATTAAAAATAGAAGGAGCCCAAATTCAAGAAATATCTGAAGCTGGTATGATGGATTTCTTCAGGGATCAATTATCATCTGTAACATCATATGATGCATTATTAGGATCCTATGATGTATATAATAAAAACTATGTATTATCTATTCAAACCGGTGGAACCACAGAGAGCCCTGCGCGATATAATGTAAGTACTCCTTATAAAACTTTAACATTTGATGAAAGAAATAAAGGGTGGACTAGTTTCTTTACATACAAACCTGAATCTTATTTTAGCTGTAAAGGACAATTTTACTCTACCACGACTACACCTACTCCTTCTGGTGGAACATTAACTAGTTCTATAACAATTAATACAACTGATGGTACACCTGGTACTTATAATCCTGCTGCTTATACATTATCCGGGAGTAATGGAACTGGGATGGTTTTAAGTGTAACTGTTGATGTGCATTTGATAGTAACTGATGTTACTATTGTAACAGGCGGAAGTGGTTATGAAGCGGGAGATAGAATTGTTGTGTCACAGAGTGTTATTGGAGGAACTAAAGATTTAACTATTCTTCTTACAAATAATGATTTAGAAAAAATACAATCTGTATCTAGGTTATATAAACACTATTCTAATCCACAAAGAAATACTTTTTATGATACATATTCTGATTCTTCTCTTCAGTTTATATTTAATCCAATGCCTAACTTTATAAAAACTTTCAAAACAATAAATTATGAAGGAAATAGTGGATGGGAAGTAACTAGTTTAATATCAGATAGTACAGGGTTAAATGCTTCGGTAACTCCATCAGGTGGATGGTTAAGTAATTTTGATACAATAGTAGAGGGTACCGGTGCTAATCAATATTCTAAAATATACAGTTATGCCGAAGGTACTTGGGTGGATCCTAATACAGGCGTACAATATAGAGCAGGCTTTGATAGAAAACAAAATAAATATTATGCTGTAATACCTAATAATACAACTGATCCTATGGCTGGCGAAGTTATATGGGGTAATCAAATATCAGGAATTAAAGCATATTATAGTACAGTAACAATGAAAACAGATACTACTACTGATCCAAAAGGATTAAAATCTTTATTTGCAGTAAGTAGTGAATATATAAATAGATAATATAAATACACATGAGTACAGTGGGAAACGCAGTAAATAATTCACCATATTTGAGCAATTATGCATATGGTACTTCAGCAACAGGAGGCCCAACTACAGGGGCGGGACAATTTATTGAAGGCATGGGCGGAACTGCAGGCGTTATAGGCGTAACTGGTTCAGTTGCGGCAGGTATTTTTGGTATGGCAACTGCACGTAGTTCACAACGAGCTGCACAAAAAAATATAAATAGATATAATGATAAATTGGAATCATTAGAAGCAAATAGACAAGCAATTATAGATCCTTATGCTGGTATAACTAATTTAGCCGGGATGATAACAGATAGATCTAATATGATGCATAATGCTTATGCTAATTTATCCGTAGCTACCCAGGCCGCAGAAATGCAAGCAGAACAAGCAGATATATCTTTAGCTAATACATTAGATACATTAAGAGCTACTGGATCTGGGTCTGGCGGGGCAACTGCTTTAGCTCAAGCAGCATTACAATCTAAGAAAGAAATTTCTTCTAATATTGAACAACAAGAAGTAGCTAATGAAAAACTTAGAGCCGGAGGAGAACAAAGTTTAGAACAGAGAATAATTGCAGAGAAGCAAAGAATAGAAGGTTTAACAATGTCAGAGGCTTCCAAAGTACAAGCGGCTAGAGCACAAGGCAAAGCATTTGTATTTAATGCTACAGAAACAAGACAACAAGCTCAATTAGATAGACAACAAGCTTTATTAGATAATGCAATGATGCAAGAATCCCAAGGTGGGGCAGATGCAATGCAAGCAATGATGGGAATGGTACAAGGATTTGCAGGGATAGCGATGAGTGACCGTAGGTTGAAGAAAAATATAAAACTTATAGGTAAATCTCCTAACGGATTAAATATATATGCATTTGAATATATAAATAAATTATTTGGGGAAGGAAGATTCCAAGGAGTTATGTCAGATGAAATACCTAATGAAGCAATAATAAAATTTAAAGACGGATATGATAGAGTAGACTATTCTAAATTAGATGTTGAATTTAAAAATATATAACATGTCATATACATCACCAAAATACACACACGTTTCTAGGCAACCTGCTATAAGTAAATTCCAAGATGAAATGGCTTCTATTTTTAAAGATAAAAGAGCAGCTAAAGAATTGGAAATGAAAGAGAATGAAAAAAAGAACCAACAAATATTAGAGTTTGGTAGAGCTGAAAATATGGCATTTAATAAAAGATGGTGGGAAAAGAATCAATATGATAATCCTAATGCCGAAAGCTTAGCCAAAAAATTCTTTGCCAATAGTGGGAAAGAATATGCAGACTTAGCAATGAAGATAAAAGCAGGTAATTGTGAGGATTCTAGTTGTAGTAACGAAATATCTTTATTAAATACTCTTGACCAAAAACCAAAAGTTTTTTCTACTTTTATTGGGGATGTAGATACAGAATTAAGTAAAACAGCAGGCAATAATTACGATAAAAATCAAGACAGTGATTATGCTTTAGCTTATAAAGTATTTAAAGGAGAACCTGGTTTTACAGTTAAAGATGGTTATAAATTAGATATGGTCCAGAATAGCGATGGAACTATGGAGATGGTGTTTTCAGGGAAAAAATTTAAAGATGGGAAATTTCAGTTAAATAATAATACTTTAGGCCAAACATTAAATGCAGGGGGAGTATTGGTTAATGAAACTCCTAAATTAAGTTTTTATCAAAACGAAGTCTTACAAGACGCAGGTATATTTGCAGCTGATGATTTTGACGAAAAAGGAGAATTAAAACCTGGCGTCGTTTTAGATGTAGAAGATTGGCAAGTAAAAGGAATTGATGGTAAACCAGTATATGAAACTGTAGTAAGTGCAAATGGCATGTACCAGCAAAATGCTATTAAATGGGATGAAGATAAATTAAATAATAAAATTAAACCATATGTAGATACCCAATTAGAGTTATTTAATAAAAACCCTAAAGATATGATTGGATTATGGAATCTAAGGTTAGGTAAAGGAGCTAAATCATATGATGAAGATTTAGCCAGAGCTGCTTTAGGAATGCCCGATGCCGAAGCGGATGTTGTTAAAAAAGCATGGAAAGACCAGGGATATGATGCTATTGTTAAAGGTGCTTGGAGCTATGATGATGTTCCTTTAAGTGATAAAAAGAGAAAGCTTTTTGCTGCACATTACACTAACAAAACAAAACAAGATTTAAAGAAAAGATTTTTCCCACCTACACCAGCCCCTGGAATTGATGGACAAATGACATTTACTGCGGAAGGATTTGCTATAGCAAATAGTAAAAGCGGAGGTTATCAATTTCCAAAAGGAAGTTTAGCTACCCCATAATATTAATTAAATAGATATGCCAGAAACAATATCACAAAGTGAATCTTTGTTAAAGATACCCCAAGAGTGGAGGGCGAGAGTTGTACAACAATGGAAAAAATCTGGTGGTGAAGCGTTTGTAGATTTAAAATCCTATGCTGATAATTGGTTATCAAATTATAAAAATGTTGATGATCCAGGAACGCCTAATATTAATCCTCAAGGGGAAATAATAGATAAAGAAAAAAGCTTTATAGGTAATGAAGATTTATCCAAAAAAACTTGGCAGTATCTAACTAATGAAGGCATGTTGGGAAAAGGCGAAGATTATGATAAATGGCTTTTAGGTATTAGTAATAATCCACAGCTTAAAATAAAAACTCATTCTTACTTATCTCAAAGAGGTATGTTGGGTAAAGGAGAAGGGTTTAATAAGTGGAATAAAGGTTTATTTGGAGTTGAAGAAGAAATAGAATTACCTGAAGTAGAGCTTGAGGATTCAACAGCACTTGAAGAGGAATTGCAAAATAACCTAGATAATAAAAGAGCAGAAGAGGCAGGCAAAACCCATACAGAAGAAATTATAGATTATCAAGATCGAATAGATAAATTAAAAAACAATCCACCGGAAATATTGGAAGGCCCTAATAAAGGGCAAGTTGATATAGAAGCTTATTTAGAACAACTTGATGAATTACAAAATAATGCTCCAGAGAATTTAAAACCAAAAGATGTAGATGTTTTTTTAGAAGATTTTGATTTTGAAACTGAATTAAATTTAGACCAAGATAATATAATGGTTTCTGATATAAGTGGAGAGTCTGGCTATATAAAAGATAGACAAAAAGACGAACAAGGTAATTGGGGAAATAGTACTAACAAAGCTATTCAAGCTTTAAAACCTTTTGAAAAAGCTGGATTTACTTTTAAAGAAAGTACTATAGATGATTTTGGTGCAGAATCATTATTAATTACAGCTCCAAATGGTGAAACTTTAAATATAGAACCGACAGCTAGTAACCAAAAAGAAATTTTAGATTTTTTAAAAAATAATAATAATGTAATTACAGCAGAAGAAAACGCTGCAAATCAATTAAAATTAGAACAATATCATAATGGTGAAATAGATTTATCAATGGAGGAATTAGCGGAAATAGCTGTTCCCGCAGAGGGTGCCAAAGATTATGTAAGAAGGTTTTTCCCAGAGGCCAAAGAGATTGTTGAAGATCAAGGATCTCTAAGCAATCTTAAAAATATGGAAAAGGTTTTTAATACGGGATTACAAAAAGCTGTTCAAGCAGATCCGCGATTTAAATCTATAGAAAGAAATATATATAAAGACCTCGCTGATGAAGCTGATGCAAAAATTAAAGAAATATCTGGCAACTATAATACTAATACTCAAGAAGGTTTAGAAGGTGCTCAAGAGGAATTTAGAAAGTGGTATAATGATACTGTTAGTAATAAGTTTATAAATAATAAAGAAATAACTAAACTATTTAAAGAATATGGTATTGCTGCAAGTGATGCTTATGGTGAGATAAATCAAGAGTTTTTAAGATACAAAACTCCTATTTTAAGGCGTATTGACAATACTATGGAAAGGTATGCTAAAGAAAAAACAGAAGGTGAAGGTTTTTGGAGCTGGGATAGAATAAAGGGTGTATTGAAAAGAGGATCAGCAGTAGTAAGAGAAAAAGCACATGGAGTTGTACCTGGAATGTCAACCTGGGGGAATGATCTTCAAATAAGTGTTCAACAATGGTTTGCAGAAAAGAGGACAGCAGAGGGGGATATGATGCAAAAATTAATTGATGATAAGGGATTAGATCCAAATATTACAGTTAAAGAAGCTAGAGAATTAGATCCTGATGGAGAATTAAATAGGTATTTAAATGTTTGGAGAGGCACTAGAGATGATGATAAAACTCTAAAAGAATTATTAGATAATAAAAAAGAAGATATAAAAAGTGTAGATGAATCCATGGGGGTTGATCTTGCTGAGATGGTAGAAGCTTATGCGAATGTTGCTAAATATAAAACTTATGACTCGGACAAAGAGTGGTTTACTATTGAAGGGTTTTTAGACAGAGTTGCGGGGTTTGTAGAACAAGCACCCCATATGGTTCCTTCAATGCTGGGTAAAGGAATGCTGGTAGCTGCTGGCGTAGGTACAGCGGCTAGTGGCGGAACCGCTACCCCTTTGATGGCAGGTGTAGGTTATGCGGGAACTGCTCTTATAGCTTTAGGGGCAACTGTTCAAGGAGCTATGGAATATAGCGGGGTTTATATGGGTGCTGTAAAAAGAAAACTAACTGAAGAATTAGGACGAGAACCTACAATAAATGAATATAAAAAGGCATTAGCAAGCGGGGAATATGGTAATCATAAAGCTGCATTAGCTACCGGAGCGGCTGTAATGGCAACAGAATTTGCTTCAGATTATTTAACTGGTAAATTCACTGGTGGAGTAGGTGGTTATTTAGCAAAAACAGGCGTTGGTCAAGCTCTTCTAGGAAATACATTTACAAAGTATGTTGCTAGTCTTGGCGCAGGTTATGGTGGTATGAAAATAAATGCTTATCAAGAATATGTAACAGAAGGTTTTCAAACTTATTTAACCGAAGTTGCAGATAATTATATACAAAAGGTTGAAGGAAAAGATATAGATAATATATTTACTCATGATATAGCTTGGGATGAAATTGAAGAAGCTGCAGATATGGGTTATAAGTTAGGTGAATTATTTGGAGGCGTTGGATTAGTTGGATCTAGTGTGGGATTAAACCAAATACAAAAAAGTTATGAGCAACAAGCTCAAGAGATTGCTGCTAATATTAATATGAGACCAGGCTCTAATACTTATAAAAGTGCAAATGCTGCTTTTAAAAAAATACAATCAAATATTAATAAAGATGAAAATTTAAGTAAAAAAGAGAAAGCAGACAAAATAAAAGAATTATCTCGTATAAGAGAAGCGGCTATGTTAGTACCAGACAATGTTATTGGTAAAGACAAAACTAAATTAATGAAGCTGATTATAGAACAGCGTAAATTAAAAAATGA
>Ga0315334_10002063_pt1 | contig 12532 bp, 13 predicted proteins | sample M150034915metaG_FD_205555 | JGI IMG/M metagenome (GOLD analysis project Ga0315334, IMG submission 205555) | Ammonia-oxidizing marine archaeal communities from Monterey Bay, California, United States - M1 500m 34915 | ecosystem: Environmental > Aquatic > Marine > Intertidal zone | place: USA... | reverse complement strand
TTTTGTTTTTTTGTTGTTTCATAATATTTTAATTATCGGGTACATTTATCGTTTTAGTAAGCGTGTGATAACGTTTAAGAAGAATCATTAGAATACGAAGAGCATTCAAAATTTGAACATCATCATCCTATCGGCCATATGGGCATTCGCATCGTATCTCATAGGAACCATTTCTATAGGAGATCTGATATCAAAATTAAAAAATGTCGATATCCGTTCTGTAGGAACAGGTAATCCTGGGGCCTCAAATATTTATGCGGAGGTTGGACCAATATATGGAATTGCGGTTTTTTTTATTGATATAGCTAAAGGTTTAATAATTACTCTCCCTGTAATCCTTTTAGGCTACCCAGCCTGGATTGCAACCATTGGAATCATCTTTTTCCTTATAGGGCATATGATTATAAGACCATGGGGAAAACCAGGTGGGATCGGGATGGCCACCACTATGGGAGCCGGGATCGTCCTCCTTCCAGCCGGTGCCTTGATAGCGGTTTTACCTTCTTTTTTGATATTAATAATTACAAGAAGACCCGCATACACCGGTGTTTTCGCCTTTGTATCCACAATAATTGCAGGTTGGCTAATACAGATGGATCTGATCGCCACAACTACCGTAATTATTTTAGCTGGCGCCGTGCTAGTTAAATTTCAATTCCAGTACAGAGAGTTAGACCCCCATCAATGAGGTCATAATCCCCAACCCCAAGAGGGATTTCAAAGTCCACAGGGCAGTTTTCACCCAGTTTGTGTTGACTATTTGTTTGTATATGGGATTCGGTTTGCTGGAAACTCCAAGCTCCGATAATAAGAAATTTGAAAAATGTTGTCGAAATCCAAATGAAACCCACTAAACACAAATTAATGGCTAATATGAATCCAAATTTCCTTGGGTTATATGGATTTTTAAATATAAGACTAGATGAGCCTGATCAGGAGATAATTAGAATGACAACCAATTATTTATTTTTCCTAGTGAGCCTAGTGGGGGGATAGCGGTTTTGCGTTCTTATTGTGCCGAACTATATCTATACCCTGACCAGCGAGCAGCCCTATGGGGAGGCGTTAGAGGATGGATGGATTTGCTGGTCGGTGGAGTCCGGATACGCCGGGCTCGAAGAAATACACAAAACTACATCATTGGAGATGCTCTTAACTGGTGGAGAATATCTGATTAAATACCAGACACGTTGGTTCGTCTAGAAGTTGAGATGAAGGTTCCTGGTAAAGCTTGGCTTCAATTTGAAGTGATTCCTTCTAAATATATCATTAGGCAAACAACTGGAATGGAAACTGATAATTTCATCGGTCTTAGGTATTGGTACGGACTTTACCCTCTACATGCTCTCATTTTCAAAGGAATGTTAGATGCGATTAGCAAAAAAGCTTCACGTTTCCACGGTTCAGTTCAGAGCCTCTTCTAAATCTTTCAATCTCAAGCCCGTCGCCCTATAAAACCCTTTTCTTAAGTTTTCTCTCGAATGGGCTGCAGTTAACGTTCGAATCGGTCCAGAAATATCCACACAAGAAGCATAGGGTTGGATCGTACCAGAACCTTTTTCAGGCACTCGTGATAACAAAGCACGGTTCATGATTCTATACTTAATCATAAATGATTTCTTATCCAAGGATGTAATTAATTCTTCCCTGTATTCTGGTCTGGGAATTGCCGCCAGCGTTTTGATTGGTAAATAATTAGTCTTACCACACATCAAACAAATGATTTCTTCAGACCGCAACACCATCTTGCCTCCGCAATGCGAACATTCAGAAGCACGTGTAGTCAGTTTAATGTTTTCTTCTATCAAAGGGGGTTCTCTAAAATGTTGATACATACACTGTTAACCAATTTTTCACATATGTCAAATATGATGTAATAAAACACACATAACTTTTAATCAGTCATATATTAACAGTAGATTAACGGTCATAAATAAAGATTTGTAGATCATTTAAGAAAAGATTTTTTTACAATAGAAAGAATATGTTCAGGAACCCGCTCAAGATATGATCCCTTACCTAAATCTGGTGTGGGAGGGTTAGGTATTGGCTGCAAAACAACATATTCAAATTCAATGTTTAGCTCCTTGCATTTCTCCAAAATTCGAACTATTTGATTAGCAATTTGAGGAGCATTACCTCTTAGGCAGAAGGCATCGGCATGTCTCTCACTTAAAAAATCTACCGCCATCCCACTTTCAATTAAATCAGGTGCGTGGTGAAAATCAGGCCAAACTTTTCCTTGTTTTTTTAATTCTTCCGGGTGAGGGCCTTCCCAGCTAAGGCCGATATTATCCAGCAACATTGGCGAGTATTCATAGTATCCGGCGGCCATAGATTTAGCCATCAAGAGAGACGACTCTTCGTCCTCAAAAAATACCGTGTGGAAAACCGCTCCGATTTTTACTGAATTTGGATCGTGGTTCGACTTTAAGGCACCCAATCTTATTTTCTCAACTGAGGTTTCAATGTTCCCGATATCGGTTCCAACTCTTATAAAGACCCCATCTGCACAAGAACCTGCCATTTCCAAAGTTTTAGGACCCCCTGCTGCAAGCCATATTGGCACTTCCTGGGGAAATGGTAATCTGGCAGGTTGTACTGCTCCTACATCAACAGGTTCACCGCTTAACAACGCCTTCATCATGTGGACACTATTTTCTAGCTCCTTAATTCGTGCAGGGCGTAACCCAGCTAGCCGCACCGCCGTATCTCCTATACCCATTGCCAAAATGGTCCTATTGGGAGCCAATTCGGCCACCGTAGCTATACTTGAGGCTGTTACCGAGGGGTGTCGAGTTACTGGGTTTGCTAGCAATGTCCCAATTGTTATCTCCGACGTAGACTGAGCCGCAGCTGAAAGCAAAACATAGGTATCTCGCCGGCGTAACTGAGAGTCAGGAAGAAATACGCAATCCCAACCCACTTCTTCTGCCCTTGCCACATCAGTGGCAAAAGCCGATATTGAGCTTGTGTCGTTTCTGTTCAAACCAAATTTTGGGATATGAATAATACCCACTAGTAGGCCTCCTCGAATTCAAAACTTTACTCGGATTATAATGTCACATGAATTTAATTATCATTTAGCACCAGTGATAAGAATTACTACAATAAGCATCTCTTGGGAAGGCTAATGAATACCGTGGCAAAATCTAAACTAGCTTTAAGCGGAATAAAAGTATTAGATATTAGTAGTGGCTACGCCGGAGGTTATTGCACCAAAGTATTAAGAGACCTCGGGGCCGATGTTATTAAAGTCGAAATACCAGAGATCGGTGATGTATGCAGGTCTTTCGGTCCATTCTTTAACAGCAAGCCAAACATAGAAACGAGTGCGCCACATCTATACCTTAACGCCGGGAAAAAAAGCATTACCCTAGATATCACGAATCCAGAAGCCAAAGATATTTTCCTAAAACTGTGCACTGAATCGGACATACTAGTGGAAAATTTCAAACCGGGATTAATGAGTCGTATGGGATTTCGATACGAAGAATTATCTAAATCAAATCCCGGGTTGATAATGTGTTCTCTAACCTATTTCGGCCAGTTTGGCCCATACAGCGACTTTGAAGGCTCAGACATTGTGTCTTACGCCATGAGCGGGTACATGCATCTGACTGGAGACGAGGATAAGGAGCCAATGAAAGCTGGCGGTAGGCAAGCAGAGTACCAATGTGGTTTGGCCGGTTCCATGTCCATAATAGCCGCACTTCTTGCTAGGTCACTATCAGGCCATGGGGACCACATAGATGTGTCAGCAACTGAGGCTCTAACCAGTACCTTTGACGGAGTCGCTTATTTCCAAACATATCATAAAACCGGGTCCGACCCGACTAGAGCTGGTACCAGACTCATAGCTCGAGAACCAACAGGGGCCTATCCTTCTACTCTATTGCCTTGTAAGGATGGATGGGTACATGTGCATTATTCTCCCAGTAATCCAGAAGGAATAGGCTTCCTGACGGGAAACGAACGATTAGCAGATGATGAGGTTATGAGCAGAATGAGAGAACACGCTGATGAGATTGACGGCCTTATAACCGAATGGTTGAAAGACCACACTCGCGAGGAGATTCAGACTCTCGCTCAAGAAGTGCGGGTCCCTTTTACTATGGTTCAGTCAATTGAAGAAACCATGTTAGATCCCCAAAACGAGCATAGAAAATTTTTTACCCCAATAGAGCATGAAGTAGTCGGTAAAATATCGTACCCAACTTCACCATTTAGGCTAAAAACAGCTGATTGGGAGGCATCACCTGCCCCAATGTTGGGACAAAATAATCACGAGATATATGAAAAAGATCTGAAAATACGTGCCGTAAAAATAACTGATTTGAAAACCAAAGGTGTTCTGTAAATGCCAAACCCAACTCCGTTATCTAATATCAGGATTGCTGACCTTACTAATGTTATTGCTGGCCCCGTAGCAACCCGAATACTGGGTCACATGGGCGCTGAAATACTCAAAGTGGAACTGCCTTGGGGCAGGGCTATTGGAAACATTGCAATGCATGGTGACGACGGAGAAGGCAGGGCATATAACAAAGTCAGTACATTCAATGAAGTAAACAGGGCCAAGAAAAGCATAGCTATAGATTTGACACATGCAACAGGTAAAGAATTGTTCAAAGAAATAGTAAGTGTCAGTGACGTAGTGATCCAAAACTACAGCCCAAGAGTTATGGGGAATTTAGGTCTCGCCTATGGGGATCTTAGAGCAGTGAAGCCTGACGTAATAATGGTATCTATGCCGGCTTTAGGACTTGAAGGGCCATGGAGCAATTACATTTCATTCGGACCGGGTACAGATGCGTTGGGAGGCCTTTCGTCGATAACAGGATACAAAGATGGCCAACCTCACAAACCAGGTAATTTCTACGCGGATCATAATTCTGGATTCCATGTAGCCACTGGAATAATGGCGGCTCTTTTCCGTAGATACAAAACAGGCGAAGGGCAGCATCTAGAGATTGTTCTAAGAGAAGCGACAATGTCAGTGATTGGTGAGTATTTCATAGAGTACCAATTCACTGGAAAAGAACCAAAAAGAATCGGCAACGATCATCCAGTCTTCTTTCCACATGGAATATTCCGATGCAAAGGTGATGATTCCTGGATTGCGATCTCAATTGAGTCAGATCATGAATGGCAGACATTGTGTGAAGTAATTGAATCCGCTGAATTGAAAAATGACAAAAACTTATTTGAAGTGAGTTCGCGAAGATTAAATAGGGAAAAAATAGAATTGGAAATAACTGGTTGGACCAAGAGCAAAAGTAACAAAGAAGCTATGAATTTAATGCAGACCAGAGGTATACGAGCTGGAATCGTGGCTAAAGCCTCTGACATACTCTCGGATGCTCACGTTTCGGAAAGAAAATACTTGGACACTGTTGAACATCCCGACGCGGGCGAGTATACCAGCCCAGGGCTACCTTTTAAATTCACTAAATCATCGACGAATTTGGGTGTGAGAGCTCCGATGTTCTCTGAGCACAGCCTGCCTATCCTTTCAGACTTACTCGCAAGAGATACATCGACGATTGATTCGCTTATTGAAAAAGGCACCACTCCACTTGAACCGATCGATAGGGTCTACTCATAGAAAAATGACGTATTTGACATTAAATTGGATACAATCACCAACATCATTTAAATCTCACCCAAATAAAGGGAATAAACAGTGGCTCTAATATTTGAAAAACGAAATAAAACTGCCTATTTAACCATTAACAGGCCAGAAGCTATGAATGCTATGGACCCCGAGACATACAGCGAATTATCGCAAGCCTGGATAGAAATTAGAGACGATCCTAATATCTGGTGCGCGATAATCACTGGTGCAGGAGATAAAGCGTTCTCAGCAGGAGCAGATTTAAAAAAAACTATCCCAAGAAATCCGGAAAAATGGGAATTATGGCAAACTCAGGAAGAGCAAATACTTAACAGAGGCTTGGAAGTATGGAAGCCCGTAATAGCTGCCGTCAACGGGTACTGCCTTGCAGGCGGAATGACACTTTTAATGGCAACAGACATAAGGCTAGCAACAGAAAATGCCTCGTTCGGTCTATCTGAGGTAAAAAGAGGTATCTTGCCCGGAAATGGGGGCACCCAAAGAACATTAAGACAACTACCCTACCCTATAGCCATGTGGTTATTGCTAAGTGGAGAGCGTTTATCTGCAGAAGAAGCCCTCAAATACGGCTTGATAAACGAAATAGTCTCCACTTCAGAACTGATGAGTGAAGCTGAAAGACGGGCATCAATAATCTGTGATAACGGACCCTTAGCAGTCAGAGCTATCAAAGAATTAGCAGTAAAAAGCCAATACATGCAGTTAGAACAAGGGCTTAGAATGGAAGTAATGATGCAATCTCTCTTAAAAACCACAGAAGATGCCGCGGAAGGCCCGAAGGCTTTCGCAGAGAAAAGAAAACCAATATTCAAAGGAAAATAACATTAGCTAATGTACCAAACCAATATGACAGAAAGATATGAACTACCCGAGGAATTACGTCTAACAAGAAACCTAGTCAGGGATTTCAACAAAAATGAAATAATTCCCTTGGAACAAGAAATACCTCACGATTCTATAACCATCCCTGAAAACGATTTTTCAAGGCTTTCTCAAAAAACAAGGGAAATGGGCCTATGGTGTTTAGCCGTTCCTGAAAAACACGGAGGAGCAGGTCTTTCTCTATTTGCAAATGCGGTCATTAGCGAGGAAATGGTTCAGCACGCTGCCGGTCTCTATTGTCCTGCGTACGGAACAATGGGTGATGCCCCTCCGGAAATTATATGGGCTGGAGACGAATATCAGATAAAAAAATATGGCCTGCCCACTGTGGAACACAAACTGAAAGGATGGTTTGCAATTACGGAACCCAGTGGCGGCTCCGACCCGGCCAGAGCCATACAAACTCATGCCAAAAGAGATGGGGACGACTGGATCATAAACGGAAGTAAGATATTCATAAGTGGATCCCCATGGGGGGATTGGGGAATCGTGTTTGCACGGACAGACCCAGAAAGCAGGAGAGGGATAACCGCTTTCATAGTGGAGAATGATTGGCCCGGCCTTACAGTAGAACCCGTGCCTGTAATGAGAGCATATTACCCAGGCCAACTGTTTTTTGATGATTTGCGGGTCCCAAGTGAAAACGTATTAGGTGAGGTTGACGGAGGATGGGATCTACTTGCAAATAAATTATTGGCTAGAGCGAGAATACCTTATTCTGCATCTAACTTAGGAGTAGCCGTTGCCGCCCATAAAATGGCAGTGGAATATTCCAAGACAAGGGAAACTTTCGGGGCCCCGCTGGCATCCCGGCAGGCAATTCAATGGATGTTAGTTGATAGTGAAATAGAAATAAGGGCTTGTAGATGGCTTGTTTGGGAAGCTGCCTGGCAATTCGATAACGGAGAAGACTTCAGACAGGCAGCTTCTGTGGCTAAAATACATTCTGCCGAAACCTTGGGTAACGTAGTTGACCGAGCAATACAAGTTCACGGAGGAATGGGTGTAACAGAATGGCTTCCGTTAGAACGGTGGTATAGAGAGGCGCGAATCCGTAGGATCGGGGAAGGTCCAACTGAGGTTCAAAAAATGGTTATCGCTAGGGAAATTTTGAACCCTGGTGGGGTCCACGCATAGAACATCAAATTGAACATATTTTTTGACACCGATTACACAATATTGGGAGTCGACGGATCACTCAGACCCCATGTCGGAGAGCTATTTCAATGTCTGACCCATAGAGGTCACAATATTTATATTTGGTCCGGCAACGGTATACGAACAAAGGATATTGAAAAACATAGATTATCTAATTTTGTAACAGGATATTTCGAAAAACCTGTTCACGATTATTGGGCGATTACCTCCAAGTTGTCCTCAGAGGACCAGCCCAATATGGTCATTGACGACAATCTAGAAATTGTTGCAGTTTTGGGGGGGATCTGGGTAAACCAATACTACTTTCCTAACAAAGCCGATACCGAGATGAAAGTAGTGAAAGAAATAGTTACGGAAATCGAATTGTCAGGGACTTCGGAAAACCCTCGGTTCCGAAAGCTCAAATTCTAAAATGCCCGTCTTCCTGACGCCTTAAAAAATATCTATATCACGAAACGATATCAATTAATTTCATCATAAGCCATCCGGCCACTGACATTAGACCAACGAGAAAAACGGATAACCCGAACATATAAATATATTTCATATTTTTATAAATCCCTATTGTTTTCCAAATTGAACGGGACCTGAGTAGAAGTTCAACAATGTAGGAGCACTATCTATCTGAAAGAGGACATTACTTCTTCAGATAGCCAGTCCATTTTCTCCAGTGATTTATTCAAGTCAGAAGATCGGGTGTCCAAAACGATATGGCTCACACCTAGGTTCTCATACTCTTTTATGTCTGCCACTATTTGTTCTGGGTTCCCAGAAAACCGCCGTCTGTTGCCACCGAAGGAATTTTCTTTGTCATATACCGGCGCCTTCAAAACTATGGATATTTCCGATCTGTTTCTCCCGATTTTTTCGCAATATGCATCCATATAATCTATCTCAACGGACATTTCTGAAGGCTCAAGCGGAGAGGCTGGATTAGCACCTACCGGATGCCATGCATCTGCCATTTTAACTACTCTTCGGATAGCTGCTCTACTTTGGCCTCCGACCCAAATCGGGGGGCCTGGTTTTTGTATTGGTTTGGGAGAGAATTGAAGCGGTTTGAAAGAATAAAACTCTCCGTCATAGGAAGGCTCCTCCTCACTCCATAATTTCTTAAAAATACTTATATACTCGTCAGTCACCTTGCCACGGCGATTAAATGGAGGTGTATTTAAGGATTCAAATTCCTCTTCAAGCCAGCCAACCCCAACCCCTACTACTAACCTCCCACCGGAAAGCACATCTATGGTAGATAACATTTTAGCAGTTAAGACAGGATTCCTATGGGGCACAATCATCACGCTGGTTACGAGTTTCGCATTCCTTGTAACCCCAGCGAGGAATGCCAGCTCTGCAATCATTTCTAAATGCTCTCCAGAACTATCCCATGGCACCTCTGACCCAACAGAGTACGGGTACTGGGATTCCGGGTTTATCGGAGCTATCACGTGATCGCCCGCGACCATTGAGTCGAATCCTATGTTTTCAGCGTGAGAGGCAATCTTCAATATTGGGTCTCTCTTAGCGAGTGGTCCGTGAGTCGGCAAATAAAATCCAAATTCCATTTTAATTCCCTTTTTCAGTTGTTTACGAAGTTAAATTAATTTTCAAGAATTTATGAACTAAATCATTAAATAACTCCGGTCGTTCATAATAAACAGAATGACCAGCCCGATCTACCATGATTAATTCCGAATGGGGAATTAACAAGGAAGCTATTTCTATAGTTTTAGGGTGGACCAACTTGTCTTCTTTACCCACCATAAAAAGCATTGGTATTCCTAAATCCCTGAACCTTCCGTCAGTGGAACCGTTATGATTAGGTCTGGGGGCAAGAAAATCGGGACTATGCCGTGGATTCATCCTCATGATCTGCCTGTACAATAACGATTTCTCAGGAAATCTTTCTGAAAATTCGGGGGATAGGGCTTTGATTGCCCCTTCTGGCAAAAAAGGTGGCGATGCTTTGTGTTTTCTCCGCACTTCCCTCGACTCTTCATTATCCGATCCTCCATTAGTACCAGAGAGAACTAATGCTGATACACGTTCCGGGTTTCTCATTGAGAATACTGATGCAGTCCGACCCCCCATGGAATGGGCCACGATAGCCGTTCTGTCTATACCAATATGGTCGAGCAGCCCTTCTAAATCATCTGCAAAAGCGGTTCTTCCTTTGGGTTCAGGCTCATCTGGCGTCCTACCAAAGGTCCGGTGATCGAAAATAACACACTTATAGTATTTGGAGAAATAAGGAATTTGCTGCCACCAAGAAATGTGATTTCCTCCGGACCCATGAGCAAAGACAACGGGAGACCCCTCCCCGTGCACCTCATAGTACATTGAGACTCCATTTACATTCGCAAAAGACATGATTCTCCTTTTGGAAAGTTTTTAAATATCTCTTATTCCCTTATACCTGTTACCCCACCATCTATGACCAACTCTATGCCAGTGACAAATGAGGATTCGTCAGAAGCAAGGTATAAAACTCCATAAGCCACATCAATTGATTGTCCGATACGGCCAAGTGGTATTGAGCCAACTCTTGATTCTGGATCGACAGAATGCGTGACAGATCTAATCATGTCAGTGTTGATTGGTCCCGGATGGACAGAATTACATCTTATGTTTTCAGATGCGAATCGGCCAGCAGTAGATTTAGTCAGCACCCTAACAGCACCCTTAGATGCCGCGTATGCAGGTGAAGATAATGGTCGACCTACAATACCTGCTATTGAGGAAATATTCACGATAGACCCGCCTCCAGCTCTTTGCATGGCTGGCACGGCATATTTGATCCCTAAAAACACGCCTTTGGAGTTAATCTCCATCGTTCGATCCCAATCTTCGGAAGAAACGTCAAGGTAATCTTGCGGCAATGCTATACCTGCGTTATTAACTAGGATGTCTAATTTACCGTACTCAGATTCCGCCAGGTTTATAGCTTTTTCCCAATCCTGAGAATTGGTTACATCCAAATGAATATATTTCGCATTATGACCAGCGGCCGCAATATTTTTCTCAACTTCTAAACCCAAGTCATCCAATATATCTCCAAATATAACTTGAGCCCCCTCTGCGGCAAAAAGGGCAACTTCTTCAGCACCCTGACCTTTCGCTGCACCTGAAACAAGGGCCACCTTACCTTCAAGTCGATTCATTGTTGCCTCCCGATGTGTTGTCTATACAGTTTCCCAGGTCGTAAGGTCACCGTGTTGATGTACTCTTCCAAAATGTTCATTGGGATGGAAATGGCCCGCTGCTATGATCATACCTTGTGAAACCGACCGCTTTATAAGATCACGTCTACTTCTTTCACTGGCTATCTTATCGACGTCTACTCCCGCACACCATGATGGCTCACTTATTTGTACTTTGCTATGAATCGCATCCCCAATAATAGCTGCTTTCTGTCCGCCAGAATTCAATAAAAATGACATATGCCCAGGGGTATGCCCGGGAGTTATTAGTGAAGTTATTTCGTCAGTGACATTAAATCCATCACCGAAAAGATCCATCAAAGACAGAGCTTTCAACGGTACAACATTTTCACTTACCCAGGGAGCATTAATTAGATTCTCAGGCCTGGTGAAATAATCCCAATCTATCGATGGAACCAAATATCTCGCATTCGGAAAATACGGGCGAGGCGGATCTGAAGAAAGATCCAAATTCCAACCTACGTGATCGATATGTAGATGGCTATGTACCACGATATCAATTTCTTCTGGTTTAATACCCACCCTTCCAAGATCATTTAGCAGATCACCCTTTTGCCCTCCTCGAGTAGCGTGCGGCCCAGGCCCTATACCTGTATCAACCAGAACTATGTTCCCTTTGGACCTAACAACAAAGCATCCATAGTAAAGCTGAACCATACCTTTATCTAAAACTTCGCTCCTATAAGGCTCCCATTGTGCTATGTCCACATCCGGGAAAAAATCCTCGGGAGACCGGGAAGGCGGAACCATATCCATCAGTGACAGAATTTCTAATTTGCCTATTTGCAGCTTTTCCTGCATTAAATACCCCCAACTACGCTTGCCAACAATCCCTATTTACTCCAAGCCTGATAAACTCGCGCCGACATTGTATTCTTTTTTTTCACAAGGATTTATCTAAAGATCGGCAGAAGGAGAAAATCGGTATGGAAAAAATTAAAATTGGATTCATCGGGCTCGGAAATATGGGTGGAGGTATGTCTATGAATATAGCCAAAGCAGGCTATGACATGGTAGTTCACGATATAAATAAAGCCGCTGCAACAAACCTTCTGGAATTAGGTGCTGAATGGGCCGATAACCCTAAAGAATTGGCAGAATCATCTGATGTAATCTTCACTTCACTACCCGGTCCAGTTGAGGTTGAAGCAGTATCAATGGGTAATGAGGGATTAATAAAAGGAGTGTCAAACGGATCCATATGGATTGATCTTAGTACAAGCTCTCCCACCCTGATTAGAGAATTATCCGAAGAATTCGAAAAGCAGGGCACTTCTGTATTGGATGCCCCTGTCAGTGGTGGTGTAAAAGGAGCTGAAACGGGTAAACTGGCAATCATGGTTGGTGGAAGCGAAAACATTTTCAAACAAATAAAGCCGATTCTAGATTCTTTTGGGGATAAAGTAAGCTATACCGGTTCTATCGGTTCTGGCAGTATCTGTAAATTGATGCACAACACCATCGGATATGGGATGCAAATGATCATATCTGAGTGCCTAACTCTTGGAGTAAAGGCTGGAGTCGATCCGGAAAACTTATTCGAATGTATAAAGAATGGAAGTGTCGGGAGGGGTAATTTACTCAATGTCACATTACCTGACACTTACTTACAAGGTAAATTTGACCCACCCAA
>Ga0315334_10002062_pt1 | contig 12535 bp, 7 predicted proteins | sample M150034915metaG_FD_205555 | JGI IMG/M metagenome (GOLD analysis project Ga0315334, IMG submission 205555) | Ammonia-oxidizing marine archaeal communities from Monterey Bay, California, United States - M1 500m 34915 | ecosystem: Environmental > Aquatic > Marine > Intertidal zone | place: USA... | reverse complement strand
ACAGCAGTGGCCCAGCCGCCGCTATGGCGATCACTAGCAAGTGTAATATCTGACCAAGAATTTGAATTATCAGCAAAAAAAACGTGCCTCCAAAGTACCACGGCGCCCTAAAAACATATCGACATCCTACAGCGATACCTTTTAGGTGTTATTGACACAATATCTCTTCATACAAATCTCGGTTAAATCCAACCACAAACTTGTTGCCCGAAAGAATCGCCGGCGCGCGTAAATTGCCTGTTGGTCCGAGTATTGACTTACAAACGATCTCCGAAGAAACGCCGGCTTCAGTGAGCTCAATAGTTACAACCTTTTTCCCACGAGTAGCATAAACTGTCGTTGCACTGCCAATGACGTTCTTGAGGTCTTTGGCGGCAAAGGAAGTCTTACGTGCGTTGTCCACTACCACAGGTGTTAGGCCCGCTTGGGCAAGAAACTCTTGCGACTTAGTGCAAGTCGTTCAGCTAGGTCGGTGGAAATACCAGTCGATTTGGTCCGTCATAATGCCACTTTCAATTGGGGGGGATACATATGGGTAAAAAAACACGCGGACAAGTTTACCCCATCCGCGTGTTTCAAGATTGTTCAGAATGCCTAGACTACCAGCCTCCGCGACCACCACCACCGCCGCCGCCGCCGTCGCCGCCACCGCCACCGCTATCGTAGCCACCACCGCCACCACCGCCGCCACCGCCGTCGTAGCCGCCACCACCACCGCCGCCACGTGAAGGGCGATCTTCGCGAGGGCGAGCTTCGTTGACCGTTAAATTACGGCCTTCGAATTCGGATCCATCTAGTTCCTCAATTGCCTTCTCAGCAGAATCTTCGTCGTCCATTTCGACAAATCCAAATCCTTTACTGCGACCTGTGTCGCGGTGCTGAATAACTTGCGCGCGTGATACGTCACCAAACTGCGAAAATAGCGATTCGAGATCACCATTTCCCACACTGTAACTAAGATTACCTACGTAGATGTTCTTCGCCATTATTAATTCCTCAAAGACGTGCACTTCGACTCAAACTTGCATCCTTGAGCCTCTATAAACTGTTACTAATTGGTATGCAACCATGCAAGGTCACAAAACCACCTCTTATGTGAATATATCAAAAAAATCTACGTCTGTGCGCAAATGACGATTATTTTTTAGTTTTGTTGCGCGACCCCAAAATCGTGAAAATCCGGGTTTACACTTCCGTTTGCTCGTAACTCCGTGAATCGTCCGACGGGCGACTGACCAGCGGACGACCTGCATCCACCATAAATCCGGCTGCCGATGATACACAAAGAACACCTGCGCACACGAGAAACATAAAATTCCAGCTATACTCAATCGAAATATAGGCCAGTAGCGGTCCGGAAACCGCGGCGCCGAAGTTTCCAAACATATTACCAAACCCCAATACCGACCCCACGTATTTACCACCAACGTCTTGGGTGAACGCCCAGACCGACGGCACCGCAAAATCCACACAAAAAGCGACGATCGCCATCATGGCGGTAATCGCCCAAGGATTATCCAACAGTGGACAAGCCGCGAAGGCTGCAGCGGCACACAATGCACCACCACCCCAAGGAAAGGCTCGCGCACGTCGCAGACTACGTCCCCCTCTTGCCATGAAATCCGTGAAAATCCCGCCAAGAAGCATCCCAAAAAAGCCCACGATCAACGGAATCGTCATCGCCAAACTGCGTTCCATGATCGACAAGCTATGCTCTTCCATCAAAAACGCAACAAACCACGTCACAATAAATAGCCAGGCCACGTTAATAAAGAATTGACTAGCCGCAGAATACCACATGCTCGGACAGTTAATGATCTCCTTAAATGGAAACGGCTCGATCTTTGTAGTCTCAACTGACGCTCCCTGAATAATTCTCTGTTCCTCCTCATTACACAACGGATGTTCCCTCGGCGAATCACGCATAACAAGCCAAACGACTGCTGCGACTCCAATTCCAAGGGCTCCGTAGATATACAACACGTACCGCCAACTTGAAACATAAACCCCTTCAATTTCAAATGAATAAATAGATTCCAACAGAAAGCGATTAAACTGAATCGACTCGTCCAACGTCAATGTCCCACCTTCTTCCAATCGAACAACACACCGCGAGCAATAACGATTTAAACTTTTCATACTGGAAAAAGCCTCCGGATTGTAGAACTCAGCGTTATTAATGATCCCATTAAAACCCTGAGCCAATACTCTCTGGTCAGCCGCGCTAATCGTGTATTCATCCTTCGACATGCGCTCACTCATTTCAACAAGCGAGATAGGCATATTTTCCTTTATGTATGTCAAGTGACTCGGCAGCTCCATTCCCTTGACGCTAACGTCATCACTGGAAACCGCGTCCACATCAACAAACGCTCGCGGATAAAGCTTGCTGACGACAGCGACCGGGTCCAACATCTGTTCTGATTGGTATGTGTAATCTTTATCTGCCGGCACTAGGTTCACTAAAAGCAAAGCTGTCAGTAACGGCATCACCGCTCCGCCGATTCGACCGCCAAGGGCAACCAAACTGCTGGCACCACCGCGCCCGGCGGCGGGAATCCAACGGCCGATCACATTAGACCCCGTCGGAAATGCTCCGGCCTGACCTAATCCAAACGCACCTCGCATCGCCAACAGCATAGCCAACCCAGTCACCATCCCGATCATGGCAGTGAAAAACGACCAAACTAGGATGTACATTGGTAACATTAATCGCGGTCCAAAGCGGTCTGTTAACCAACCGGCGGGCATCTGGCCCAAAGCATAAAACCAAAAAAAGGCGCTGATACAGTAACCCGTTTGGATTTTAGTCAGCCCGAGGTCTTGCCGAATGTAGGGTTCAGCAACGGAGAAAGAAAGTCGATCAATATACAACAATATGCCCATAAGCATGCATACAGCAATAATCGCGTAACGCGCAAAACTTGGACTCTTGACATTAGTTGCCATCTAGCCTCTCCCTCGCAAATGATTTGTAATTTTGCCTACTGTCCGTCGTTGTCCACCAACAACTATACTTGGTAGATACGACAAAACACCCCTTGCTTCTTCACAAGCTCCGCGAATGTTCCCTGCTCAACCACTTTTCCGTTATCGAGAACAACAATACGGCTCGCCGTTTTAATCGTTTCTAGTCGATGGGCTACAATTAGCACGGTACGCCCTTTTGCTACACGTTTAATTGCTTGGCGTATTGCCGCCTCCGTTTCGACATCTACCGCGCTAGTCGCTTCGTCCAACACCAGAATCGGAGAATCTTTAAGTAACGCCCGCGCGATGCCAACTCGTTGTTTTTGACCGCCGGACAATCGGACTCCTCGTTCTCCGACAATCGTGTCGAGGCCATCCACAAACGATTCCACGAATTCGGTAGCATCTGCTTGTCTAATAGCATCTAACAACTCCGCGTCCGTGGCATCCTCTTTCCCAATCAACAAATTTTCGCGAATACTACCTTCAAATAAGAACATCTCTTGCGGTACCATAGCGATCTGGCGTCGCAAGTATTCGAGAGGCAATTCGCGCACGTCCACTCCGCCCACGCGGACCGCACCATGCGTCACATCGTGAAAACGCACCAGTAGTTGACAGGCGGTCGATTTACCGACACCGGTTTCACCGACGAGGGCAACAATTTCATTTTCCGCAATACTAAACGTCGTCCCCGTTAAAACCGATTCAGCCGCTTGGTAGGAAAATTCAACGTCTTCAAATGCTATATCGTACCGCGGAGCTAGCGGGATTCGAGCATCCTCCGCGTCCACAATGTCAGGTTTCGCAGCAAGGAGTTCAAACACGCGCGCGGCGCTAGCTGCCGCTTTTTGGATATGGTCGGTCATCGTTGCGAGTCGTAAGAACGGAAGGAAAATTTGCCCCAAGTACATCAAAAACACGACTAGGTCAGGGATCGAAACCTGCAACTGTGTGTGAGACCCGGCAATCATCCAGGAACCTGCATAAATGACGCAAACTATTCCCGCACCACTGAAAACTTCCACCACTCCCGCGGGTACTAAGGACCACTTATTGGCGTACACAATCTTGTCGCGATAGTCCTTGCTTTGAAATTGAAGCCGCGCTGCGGTCACTCTATACGCTTGAAACGTCTGAATAACTTTGATGCCATTGAGAAAATCACTCATCAAAGCGGAGACGGTAGCGAATTGTTTACGGACGTGTCCCCAATAGTTACGAGTACGTTTGCGAAGGACGTACATCACGATCGCCAGAAAAGGCAGCGGCAGCAAGGCCACTAACGCCAGTTGCCAGTTGATGATCAACAATACAATACTCATTGTAGTGGGAATCACCATCGCCAATACGGTCTCTGGAATTCCGTGCGCGATAAAATCCTCTATCGCGTCCACATCGCCGATACTACGCGCTACCAAGTTGCCTGAGTGTCGTCGATTTAAGTACGACGGTGACATCGTTTGTAAGTGGGCGTAAACTCGATTGGTGAGACGGTGCAGGGTATTGTAGGCGGCGATATGTGAGGAAAGTCCATAGCAATATCGCATGGCACCGCGCGCAGCATAGACACTCGCGGCCAACAGCGCCAACATCGCGAAATTACCCGGCACCGATTCAGGTTGCAGCCATAAAAGCATTTCCCGCACTAACAACGGCGGCAAAATCCCCAACCCAGTAAACATCAATCCGCAAAAAACCGACAACACAATCAGTCGCCGGTCGGATTCCAATACGTCCCATATTTGCTTGATAAACATCTAAACAATGTACATGATTTCAACTCATTGTGCGCTCACCCACGAATGCCTGTCTTTAATCAACTCACTAGACAACCTACCGTAGCGTCAGGTTCACCCAGCATCCCATCACGAGTGAAAAGTTGCTAGTACCACGACATGGCGGTATAATCATATCCACATACTATGGCCACCTACAGATTCCTTCCGCGCACGAACAATGAAGTCTCCTGTTCACCATTTCATTCGTCACGTTAGATTGCTCTTAGCAATCGGATTATGTGTGGTTCTAACGTCCTCGACATCCGCTGCCGACGCACCCGAGGAATATTTTGAAAAACACGTCCGACCATTGCTCATCAATCACTGTTATGATTGCCACGGCGAAGAGTTAGCGGAAGCGAATCTCCGACTCGACACAAAGGTTGGCTGGCAAAAAGGTGGTAAAAGTGGACCCGCGATAGTCCCTCACAAACCTAGTGCCAGCCTTTTGATTCGAGCAATAACTGACGCCGATAATGTTCAACTGATGCCGCCGCCGGATGCCGGCAATCCCCTCTCAGATATGCAAATCGAGATTCTCACGCATTGGGTGCGGGCGGGCGCTTTCGACCCTCGGGAGGGAGAACAAATTGAAACACCCATCGACGTTGCCGCCAAAACCCACTGGTCCTTCCTACCACTTTCACCTCCCAAACTACGTTCTAATCTCCATCCCATCGATGAACTCGTTGCACGACAGCAACGACTAGCGAAGGCCACGCCAGTGAGCGTTGCGAATACACGGGATCTCATACGCCGGATGACCTACGACCTGCATGGCCTACCACCAACTGTCGCACAACTGCAAACGCCGGCAGACGAAATGCAGCATCTCATATCTGAATTGCTCAGTTCACCCCGCTATGGTGAACGCTGGGGGCGCCATTGGCTTGATGTCGCGAGATATTCTGATGCCAAAGATGGAGTGTTAATGTACGGCGATGCGCGCATCCGACCGTTCGCCTACACGTACCGTGACTACGTCATCCGTGCATTTAACCAAGACAAACCCTGGAATCAATTTATTCGCGAACAATTGGCAGCTGATCAATTAGATCTGCCAGCGCACTCCCCAGATCTAGCAGCTATGGGACTACTCACACTCGGTCGATTGTTTGACGCTAATATCCATGACGTTATCGATGATCAAATCGATGTCGTAAGCCGCGGATTCCTTGGTCTAACCACCGCCTGTGCACGCTGCCATGACCACAAATTTGATCCAATTCCTACGGCGGATTATTACTCAATGTATGGGATCTTTGCGAGTAGCGAGGAACCTATCTTACGCCCGCGAATTGCGGACGTCACCGAGACGGGCAGAGCTTTCGAAGACAAATATCAACAAAAACTAAGGCAGATTCTAGAACGACAGTCCTTCCTGCACCAAAGGACACTCCAGGAGGTTCGCTCTCGCACGACCCAACATTTCGTCAAGGTCGCAACTACCGAACCGGACAATGCAGAAACCACGATATTCTTTCTGTCGTTAACACCGGAACAGGCTCGCCCCAGTATCACTTATGCCTGGCGACAATATATCGCTCAACATAACTTCAGTGCGGACCCAGTGTTTGGACCGTGGCACGATTTGATGAGGGAACCAACGTTGCGCCCCCAGCATTGGCGTGAGCAGGGCGTTGACGACAGGTTAATCTCCGCGCTGGTTGCGGCAAATCCACAAACACCTCATGAGGTCGCTGCCGTCTATGGCGAATTAATCACCAGGCTGTGGGAGACGCCAGTACAATTGCGCAAAGAGTTAGCGGGACTGCTCGCTGCACGCAATGCATTAGGTGAAAAAACACTAAATCTCGCTGACATTGTCACTGGGGGACACGGTTTAACGTTAGGTGACTCTGATCTTGGGGTACATCCATCAACAGGCGAAATCGTCCAAGGCTCAACGGGCTTCGTAGAAATTGAAAATCCAGATGTATTCTCCAGATCAAAAAACAGATACGTCGATGGCGTATTTGTGCCCCAGAAATCGGACAGGCAAGTCATCAGTTCGACCGGATTAACTATCGACAATGTACCGACCAACCTCTCAGGCAGTTGGGATTACGTGCGTTCCGGGCCCCCTTCAGGTTATTCTTCAACGACCATCGATGCTGTCAACTACGGTACAGCGCCGCATTGGTGCGTAGCGTTGCATGCCAACAAAGGTATCACCTTTGATCTCGAACCGTTACGCAAGTTTCACAGCGCCCAAACAATGACATTTCATTCTATTATTGGCCATCTAGGTGAAAAAGAACAAAGCATTCTTGATGTAACTATTTATCTTGATGGTCAGAAAATCTCACAACATCTTGGTATCAAAGCGCAGCAGACTGGAATTCCGATTCGCATAGAACTCAACCCAACCGCGAGGTTTTTAACATTTCTGGTTACCCAAGGTACCGATGGAATCTCTCATGACCAAGCGATTTTAGGTGACGCCCGTTTTGAGATCGAAGCGGACGAATCCTTTTTAAAGGGTATAGCCGTCAAGGCCGCAGTTCTCGATCAACAGATACTCGCGCTCCGCAGCCAAATTAAGAAGCTCCCGTCACCCGCTGACGACCCACTTGTGCAGTTGCTATTGTCGTCGGAAAGTCCATCATGGTTTTCCGAGCGCAATGTTTACCATTATCTCGCGCGTCAAGATAAAGACGCGTTTCGTGGTCTAGTCAATGAACTAGATGGGATCGCAGTGACAGACAACACCGCGGCCGATCGAGCAATGGTCATGGTGGATAAACCGGTTCTCTGCGAGCCCGTAATCTTCCAACGTGGTGACGCTGCTTTCCCTGGGAACCCTGTTCCACGTCAATTTCTTGAAATACTGTCATCATCAAAGCGAGTTCCATATTCCAGTTCCAGTGGTCGTCTGGAACTGGCAGATGCTATAGCAGATCCCAAGAATCCGTTAACCTCGCGAGTTTGGGTCAACCGGGTTTGGATGCACCATTTTGGCAAGCCTCTGGTCGAAAACCCCAGCGACTTTGGCCTGAATACACCGCGGCCCATTCATCACGAATTGCTCGACTTGCTAGCAATTAAATTTGTCGAATCCGGCTTTCGCACCAAGGCATTGCATCGTTTTATCATGTCATCCGACACGTACCGCTTATCATCCATTATCCCAGCGACCAAAAAGTTTAATGAGCAAACCCTTGCGGATCCTGATAACTCGCTATTATGGCACGCGAATCGGAGGCGATTGGATCTAGAACAAATGCGGGACACCCTCCTGAGCATCTCAGGGCAATTAGATCCCACAATGTTTGGTCGGCCAATGCTGATCGAAGACCCAGCGAACCAACGTCGAACCGTGTATTCATTTGTCGAGCGGCAAAACCTCCCTAACGTTGTCCAGATCTTTGATTCCGCCAATGCGGATAGTTCATCGGCCAAACGACCGAACACTACGGTTGCTCAACAGGCGCTGTTTGCCATGAACAGTCCGTTTATGGAGACCATTTCAAAATCGCTCGCGCAGCGCCTCGATACTACATCGCCGACGGAGAAGGCAATCCTATTGTATCAACTCGCATTCGGCAGACACCCAACTCAAAACGAATTAACGTTGGGGTTAACCTATACCGCTGAACATCCATGGCAGGACTACGCTCAAATCCTTTTGATGTCAAATGAACTTTGGTTTATAGACTAGGCGCTAATTCCTTGAAAGATACCTCAACCAACAATCAAACCCTCCTCTTCGTCCTCGTGGTCATTCTCATCGCGGCGGTAGCACAGTCCGTCTATTACTATCCTAAACTACCGCCACAGATTCCGTCACACTTTTCGGCAAACGTCGACGTAGACGATGACCAAATTGCCAAATCCACACTATTTATCATTATGCTTTCTACCATATTTGGCACGGCAGTTTTCCTAACTCTAGGCACCTTGTTAGCGCTGCAAAAGGCGCCTCAACTGGTGAATCTACCTAACAAGGAATACTGGTTTACCCCTGAGCACAAACAGGATACGATTGCCTTCGTTTTTAATATCATGGTGAAACTTACGATTGCCAATACACTCATAATGATTGTGATTTTACAATCGATTATCTGGGTCAGTACCGGTTTCCTCGAATCACCTACTATATTCATTTGGACAGCTACCGGAATATTATGCGTCTATTTCCTCGTCATCGTCATTCAACTCAATCGACGCTTCAAATTACCTGAGGCAGAACAGGAGGCACGAATATGAATATCGGTGAACCACATCGTAACTTCGTCAGTCGCCGAGAACTTCTAGGGGGCATGGGAACTGGTTTAGGTCTGCTTGCACTACCGGAACTGGTAGGCGCGGCTCCTAATCCACTTGCAGTTAAGGCACCACACTTTCAACCAGCCGCCAAACACATCATCCACATCTATCTCAATGGCGGACCATCGCAAATTGATACGTGGGACTACAAGCCGGAACTCAACAAACGTGGCGGTCAATCGCTCCCATTTCGCAACCTCGCCACGGAGCGTGAAACCGGCGTCGCTTTGGCGTCTCCATTTCAGTTCAAACAATACGGCGATAGCGGACAGTGGTGTAGCGAAATATTCGACAAGACTGCATCTGCTCATGCTGATAAGATTTGTGTCATCAAGTCGATGTATGCCAACACGCCTAATCATGAACAAAGCATGCGATTGATGAACACCGGCGACGAACGTCAATCGCGACCGAGTTATGGATCATGGCTCACCTACGGCCTCGGCACAGAAAACCAAAACCTCCCCGGATATGTTGCAATGTGTCCCGGATTACCCGTTGCTGACTCGTCCAACTGGCGCAGTTCTTTTCTGCCCGGTATCTTTCAAGGCACCTACTTGGATACCCGAAAAGTCAAAGTCTCCGAATTGATTGCGAACATCAAAAACTCCAGACTTGATCACAAATCACAACGTCAGCAACTTGACTTGCTGGCCATTCTCAACCGTGAACACCAAAAACCGCGGCGTGAGGATGCAAATTTGGAAGCCCGCATTCAATCGTTTGAATTGGCCTACCGTATGCAGATGGAAGCAACCGATGCCTTTGACATTTCCAGCGAAACTCAGGCAACTCAGGACCTGTATAACGCCAATTCAGTACACGGTCGTCAATTGTTGGTCGCTCGGAGATTAATTGAACGGGGAGTGCGGGTCGTGCAGTGCTTCCACGGTGATGTCCAACCGTGGGATACGCATGGCGGGTTAGATTCTGCCATGCGAAATTTAGGTCAGCAAGCCGATCAACCAATTGCGGCACTGTTAACAGACCTCGAGCAACGTGGATTACTGCAGGAAACGTTAGTCATATGCGGTGGGGAATTTGGTCGCACGCCTGCCGTTGAAATTCCAATTGGAGGTGGCAATCCTACAGGAAGGGACCACAATCACCACGGATTTACCATTTGGCTTGCCGGTGGTGGTGTCAAACGAGGATATTCCTATGGTAGTACCGATGAATTTGGCTACCGCGCGGTCGAAAAACGGACACACGTCCACGATCTACACGCCACAATGTTACATTTGATGGGTTTCGACCACGAAAAACTGACATACCGTCATGCAGGTCGAGATTACAGATTAACCGATGTCTCCGGGGACATAATCCGTGACATCATTGCGTAATGGACTGCGAGCGTTATGGTTGCTTGTTAGTATTCGCGATACGTCGTATCTCTCGCCTTTCTAACGGTCGATCGTAAATCCGTACATCTTTCATCTGTCCATTAAAATAGTCGTGTTGACCAAAACCAATCCGCAGAGCAGTACCACTTGGTGTTCGGAACCGCGATTTATCAAAATCTTCTGTAGACGACACCAGCTTTCCGTTAATAAACAACTGCAATTGAGAATCTCGCCTGACAGCAGTCAAGTGTTGCCAACCGCTGGGCAAGGCGTAGTCATGACTGACGCCTTTGCCCACTTCCAAGGACAGAACTTCTCCCGCTGGCAACACTCCACAATACAGCTTGCCGTCAAACACAGCCATCGACCAAGCGCGGCGGTACTTTACGTCCGGAGTGTTATCCAAACGGCCTGTGGTCGTCCAATCCGTTCCGCCCTGATATCGATATACATCGGCATAGGGGAGGGTACCCGCAAACAACTGACCATTGTAAACGGATATGCCCATGACTTCCTTTTCTTCACCCAACCGCCCGCGGAACGACCATTGTTGCGAACCATCGAGGCGGTAAACTGAACCGGTAGGCCAAGTCCCAACGTGCACCGCACCCTCATAGACCACCATCGAATATGCTTGAGTGGTCTTTGGGATAGGTCCCAGACGTTTCCAATTTGTTCCACCTTCGTATTGAAAAAAACCACCGTCGTCATAGCTCAGACCGTACAGATGGCCGTTGTGTACGCCCAAATGTACCACTCTCAGATCCGGACAACCACAATCGACCCAATCGCCAGGGCCGTCAAATCGATACATGCCACGAGTACGAGGAGTTTCCCGCCACGCTCCCGTGGATCCCGTGCCTGCATACAACTTTCCGTCAAATTCGGTCAAAGCACTCACCGACCGCACGTCCGCTATTCGACCCATGCTAGTCCAATTTTTTCCGCCTTCATAACGATACACCGTACCACCATGGTTTTCGTTTTCCGATAGGGGTAACGACGATCCGCCACCGCTGTATAATTCGGAACCGACATATAGTTTTCCGTTATATACAGCCATCGCTGCGATACAATTTGCGGCGCTGGGTGCGCCGCAGTCAATCCACTCTCGATTGCCTGCGTACCTATAAACATGCCCGCGTTGATTCGCGGCGGGTTCCCAACTCGATGCATACAACTCGCCGTTGAATACGGTCAAGGACCGAACGTACTGGCTATTCCCGGGACGACCGCAGTTCTTCCACGCGGATATTTCACTCCCATCGTCGACGCCAAAAAACACATTTCGATGATTGGACTGAGCATTTGTGATTCCAGCGTAGTTCATAATTGATAGATTGACGCCGGTACGTGTTTTCAAGTTATAGCAGGATAGGACATCGCCAATTACATCTTGAAGTTGCTGCGGTGTGTTAATCCATGCAGAAATTGTAAGACCATTTTTCCATAGATCTGGCACTTGTTCCGCTGGCAATTCCAACCAACTGTCCACACCGTTGAAGTCCGCGCCAACCCCTTCGGAGAAGTCAACATTATGGTTGACCAAATGATACCCGTTGCCTGATTTATCGTCTCCGTCATGAGTTAATCCCCAGTGCGCAATTAACCCCGATTGGCCACACACACTGACATTATTTGTTCCAAACGTCATAAAGACTATCAACACTATCATCATGGCCGAACGTTTCATTTTTGTTGACTCCACAGTCACCATCACGGGTAACCCTTTGTATTAGGTATATTTTGAACCAAAATGTCACTAGATTCCGAAAATAGCGTTAACCACTGCACAAACAGCGCATTTCATTAATAAAAACAAACACTTATTACCTGACAATTTTCCACGTTATGCGTAGTATGAAGTATAACCTATCCTCCATTCTCATTCCCCACACACTCCTTCATACTGGCGTACAGATGTTTCGTAGGCTGTTTTCACCACGACGACTCAAACAATCGCGAAAGCGCCGGTTGTTTCTGCGTGGTGTCGAACACCTCGAACCCCGCATCGTACTTGCTGGCGATGGGCTTTCTATCGTTCTTGACTACTCGCTAGATACGAACAACTTTTTCAGCGACCAGATCCGCAAAGACACGATACAACGAGCGGCCACCGTGCTGGAAAGTCGTATTAACGACGAGCTCACTGCGATTACGCCCTCGGGAAGC